>Ga0256842_1000139_pt1 | contig 60417 bp, 55 predicted proteins | sample 4559240metaG_FD_185973 | JGI IMG/M metagenome (GOLD analysis project Ga0256842, IMG submission 185973) | Hydrothermal vent microbial communities from Guaymas Basin, Mexico - 4559-240 | ecosystem: Environmental > Aquatic > Marine > Hydrothermal vents | place: Mexico: Guaymas Basin | collected... | reverse complement strand
AATTAATAATGCTTGATAAAATTAATAAATTTGTTAAATTAATATCAAGTGATAAAATAGATATTAAAGAAGCGCTTAAAACTTTAAACCAGGAGGATAAAATGGGTGGAATGATGAAACTAATTAACGAAATTGAAGAAAGAGGAGAAAAAAAAGGTATAGAAAAAGGTATAGAAAAAGGTAAAATAGAAGGTAAAATAGAAGGTAAAATAGAAACAGCAATTGAGATGTTAAAAGATGGTGCTGAAATTGCATTTGTACAAAAATATACTAAATTATCTATTAAAAAGGTTAAAGAATTACAAAAAGAGTTAAATATAGAAAACAATTAATATGTTAAAGATTACCTTGTTTAAAATTCTTTTTTACATATTTTTTATCTTTTTTATAAAACATTAGAATTATTTATAATACTGTAGAATAACATATATATTATAAATTTTTAAAATTTTTTTTTAAAATTACGAATCGCAGTTTTTAAATTAGTATTTTTTATTTTACAATCTTCCGGCATGAGGAGTTATTAAAGTATCTACTGTCCTATATGTAATACAATCCCAAACCGGACAAACATGTTTACACAAAGTACAACCAACACATCGTTTTTCATCAACTGTTGCTTTTCTTGTTTCAAGATCAAAAATTATTGCTTGATTTGCAGCATCTTGGCATGAAATATAACATTGACCACAACCAATACATTTTTCTTCATCAATAACAGAAACCACTTGATATCTAATATCAAACTCTGAAGGATCAACTAATTTTTCAGCAGCTTTACCACAAATTTGCTCTATCGTTTCAATATCTCTATCATTCATATAATCCAAAAGACCTTCTTTCATATCCTCTATGATTCTGTAACCATAACGCATAATAGCTGTAGTCACTTGAATATTCATTCCACCAAGAAGAATAAAATGAAGAGCATCTCTCCAAGTTTCTATTCCTCCAATTGCAGAAATGGGTAAATTTAATCCTTTATCATTATAAAGCTCAGATACAAAACGCATTCCTATAGGTTTTGCAGCAGGTCCTGAAAATCCAGTAATGCCTGATTTGCCATGAATCATAGGCATAGGAGTTAAACTATCTATATCTATATCTGTTATTGCTCTTATAGTATTAATTGCAGAAATTGCATCAGCTCCCCCTCTTTTTGCAGCTAAAGCAACAGGAAGCATATCTGTAATATTTGGAGTCATTTTAGCTATAATAGGAAGATTGCAGTTTTCTTTAACAATTTTAGTAAAATGTTCAACAGCTTCGTAATTTTGTCCAATTCTATGGCCAGCATCTTTTCTTGCCATCTGAGGACAAGAAAAGTTTAATTCAAGCATATCTGCGCCAGCTTTTTCTGATTCTCTAGCTAAAATAGCCCAATCATCATCATTAAATCCCATAATACTAGAGATAAGTACCTTAGTTGAATAATTTTTCTTTAATTCTGCAATATCTTTTAGATTCTCGGCAAGAGTTCTATCAGAAATTTGCTCAGCATTTTGAAGCCCAACAAATTTATTACCATTATAATTATATGAATTTAGCCTTGGTGATGGCATTATTACTTTAAACCTTTCATCAACATTTAATGTTTTATAAACAATTCCTCCCCAACCAGCATCAAATGCTCTTGCACACATTTCCGCATGATTTCCAACAGGAGATGAAGATAAACAAAATGGATTTTCAAATTCAATACCACAAAATGTTACTTTTAAAGATGCTTTTCCCATTATTTACCTCCTTTTACAAAACTATCAATAGCAATAGCTGCTTTTTTACCTTCTCCAACTGCCTGAACAGCAGTTGCTCCACCATTAACTAAATCACCAGCTACAAATATTTTTTTATGACTTGTTAGACTATTTTTACTGACAATACAACCTTTACCAAAAGTTTCCAATTCAGAAAACACTTCTTTAATTATTGGATAAGTTCCAATTGCTTGAATAACTAAATCGGTTTTCAATGTAAATTCAGTATCTTCAATCTCTATTGCATTTTTAGGGCTAAAATTATTTTCTTCTTTCCAATCTATTTCATTTCCCTTTACTGCAATTATATTATTATCTATGGATTTAACGGATGTAATTCTTGTATTTGGTTTAAATATAATATTCATTAAATGTCCAAGCTCTACTTCTTCAAGGACTGCAGGTAATTCACTTAAATGTTCTAATGATATAACATAAACCCTTTTTGCACCTAAAGCCTTAGCTGAAATAGCACAATCTAAAGCAACAGAGCCTCCACCAACAATAGTAACAATTTTATTTTCAATTTGGGCTTTTATTTCTTTTTTTGATTCTTGAATAGAACGAAGAAAATCAATGTATGATTTTGAATTGTTAAAATCTTTGAGTTCAGAAAGCAAAAAAGCTTTATTTAGCCCTGTTGCTAGAAAAACAGCATCATTATTCTTTAATAGTTTATTTGCCTTTTCTTTAGTATTAATATCTTCATTACATTTTATTTTAACACCTAAATCTCTAATGTTTTTTAGGTCATTTTCTATCATTTCTACAGGAAGACGAAAATTAGGAATGTTCCATCTTAAAACACCTCCTGCTTCACTATCCTTTTCATAAATAGTAACATCATAATCTAATTTTGCTAATTCAGAAGCACAAGATAAGCCAGCTGGACCGGCCCCAATTACAGCAATTTTACCCATATTTTCTTTACTTTTAATCATAGGTTCAAGTTTATTTTCAATACCATAATTAATTGCAAATTGCTGAAGACCACTAATATCAATAGTATGATTTAATTCTTTTGCAGAACACCCTAATTCACATAATTTTTCAGTTGGACAGATATGAGCACATGAACTTCCCATTATATTATTATTCCTGATTGTTCTTGCTGCCCCTTTATAATTTTGAAACTTAATTTGCCTAATAAATTTACCAGGATCTGTTCCAGCAGGACAAGCTTGACTACAAGGAGCATCTTCACATAATAGGCATCTATTTGATTCAATAATAGCCTCCTGAAAGTTCATAGCTTTTCGCATAGGTTTAAATTGTTTAATTTGATTAATATCAACTCTTTTTTTCATAATTTAATCCCTCTAAAGTAATAAAAAAATATTTTATTATAATGCTATGTTTTTTATGTACAATAAATATGTTTTCTATGTGAATATTAAAATGAAGCTAGTTCCATCTTAACTCCCCCTTTCCACTTGAATAAATATTAAATTTAATATATATTCAGTATTGATTTTTATTTAGAACTCATCAAGGAGTGAAGTTATGGCAATAGCAGAAGGAAAAAGAAGAGCATTTTTACCAGTTTCAGCGATAGAAACGGAATTATTAGAAACATTTCCATATAAGATGAGAGAAGTTATATTCAAAGAAACAGGAGATAGTCATTGTGAAATTATTGAAGATATGGATACAGAATATATTGAGCAAATTGTAATATATAAAACAGATGAACTATCAGCTCTTTGCCCATATTCGGGGCTTCCTGACCAAGCAACTTTAACAGTGGAGTATACTCCAAACAGAAAAGTGTTAGAGCTAAAATCATTTAAGTATTATCTTATGAGTTTTAGAGAAGTAGGTATTTATCAAGAGCATTTAACTCAAATAATATATAAAGATTTAAAAAAAATTCTAGCTCCTAAAAATATTAAAGTTGAAACAATTTACAATACAAGAGGTGGAATAGACACTATTTGCAAAATTAAAAGTAACTAAGATTTATTATTGCTCATCAACCAACAAGTTGTTTTCTTCGTAATTAATAGCCTTATAAGTCTATTAATTGTGAAACAAGCTAAAACTTTTATCAAAATAATACCATTTTATCCTAAATTATCCTAAATTATCATAAATTTTAGATATTTTTAAAAAAGAGGAGGTAAACTCATAAAGAATTACTGGTTTAAAACTTGTAATCATAAAGAAAGTAATTTATAATAATAGTGGTTATAATTGGTGGTTTATGAGTGATGCATCTAAAATATTAGAAGATATTAATAAATTACAACAAAAGTTAGAAAGTAATTATCTTAAAACTATTACCATTATGTTTACAGATTTAAAAGACAGTACAAAATATTTTGAAAAATATGGTGATATTAAGGGTAGATTATTTATAGAAAGACATAATAAAATGTTATTTCCGATAATAGAAGCTCATAATGGCACTATAATAAAAACTATTGGCGACTCCATTATGGCAAAATTTGATAGTGAATTTCTTGGGGTAAGAGCATCTATTGAAATGCAAAAAAAATTAGATGCTTATAATCAAACAGCAACAGATAAAATAAAAATTAGAATTGGAATTCATACTGGTAAAGTAATAGTAGAAAATAATGACATATTTGGAGATGCAGTTAATGTTGCAGCAAGAATAGAATCAGATACAGCAGCAAGTAGAACAACTATTTCCGAAACAACATTAAATGGAATTAAAAAATACCCACAAATTAGAACAAGACTACTAGGGCGAGTTAAGTTTAAGGGGAAATCCGATGAAATAGAAACATATTCAGTATTATGGAGAACAACAGAGTTAAAAGATGAACTTGAAGTAATTAAAAAAGAAATAACTAAAGTAAAAAATAACCAAATAACAAATAAAAATGACACCAAAACTCCTTCAATCAAAAAGAGTTTTAAAAATAAAGTTAAAACACAAGATTTTTTTGAAAATTTAACGAAAAATAAAAGATATCAAATTTTAGCAATATCAATGAGTGTTTTAATTGCAATTATCTTAATTGCAATTTTATCAAAACCTCATTCAAATAATAAAAAAATAAAAAATAGTATAAAAATATCTTCTGATAGAAAACGAATTAAAGAATACGCCAAATCATTTATTGATAAAAAAGTACCAAAATCAGAAGAATGGAATAATTCATTATCTGGTTTTATAAAAATGGTTTATTCACATTTTGATATCGACCTTACTGATATTTATCCTAAAAATCCAGATGGTTCTTGGAGAAACACAACAGAATTAATCTTTTCTTTTGTTAAAGAAAAGGGAAAGATTTTTAAAAACACCACACCTAAGGCTGGTGATTTTATTTTTTTTAATAATACCTATGATAAAAATAGAAATAATAAATTAGATGATATGCTCACTACTGTTGCTTTGGTTATCAATACTGATGAAGAAGGAACAGTATATTTTTTATATAAAGTTGGAAATACTATCAGAACTCGCAATATGAATTTAAAACACCCCAACAAAGCAAATATCAAAAATAAAAACATAATAAAGGTTTTAAATTCAAAATTGAGAAAATTAAGTTCCAAAGACAAGAAAAATAATATACCAAGTTTGGCATCTCAATTATTTAACTCTTATGGTCAGCTACTAGATCTTCCTAAAAAAAATGGAAAGCGAACAACAATAAAAGACTTTAAACAATATAAAGTGCTTGGAAATCATCAAAGGAAACCAGTTGTTGATTATGCCCTAAAATTTAAGGATAAGAGTTTACCTATTAGTAAATTATGGACGAATTCTTCTTCTGGATTTATAAAAATGGTTTTTCTAAAATTTAAAGTAAATATAACAAAATCTAAAATAATAAAAAATGAACGAGGAAAATGGCTGTCTATTACCGAATTGATTTTTCAATTTATTAAAGAAAATGGAAAATTATATAAAAACAAGAACTATCAAATTGGAGATTTAATATTTTTTAATAATACTTATGATAAAAATAGAGATGGAAAACTTAATGATGAACTTACATCTATAGGCTTAATTACAAATATCGATAAAGAAAATACCATTTCTTTTTTAATTAATATGTCTGGAAAAGTCACATTAAAATATATGAACTTAAGCAAAAAAGAAAATAAAATAGAAACAAGTAATCGAGAAAAAATTCTTAATTCAACTTTAAGATTTTTTAAAAAGAATAAAATCTATTCCTATCAACTATTTAATAAATTTGGCTCTATATTTAGGTAAATATATACAATATCTTGTAATTTTATTTAATTTATTGTATATATTTACTTAGTTAATATGAGTTAAGCATGTTTATTACAAAAGTAAATTCAAATCAGTTATCAAAAATCAATGTCTTAATATATAGCTTGGATATGTATAATAGAGATTCTTTAATTAATTTAATAAAAAAAACTGGCATTAAAAATGCGCAATATACAAATGATTTTAATTCAATAGAATCATCTGTAAGCAAATTAGATATTGAACTACTATTTTTAGAAATAGATATTTATAATTATAAAGAAATAGAAATTATTAAAACATTAAAAAAAGATAAAAACAATAGAAATATTCCATTAATACTAATTACACCAGACAATGATACTAAAAACACATCTTATGCCGAAGAACTTGGCTTTGATGGAATACTTCTAAAACCATTTAATTATCCTATGATAAAAGAAATAATTAATGAATTAATTGAAAAATATAATAAAAATGATAATTGGTACATATTAAATTCTATTGAAAAATTAATTGATGATAATAACCTTGAAATGGCAATAAAATATATTACTAGCTTAGAGAATAAAATAAATGATTTTTATATAAAATATTTAAAAGCTTTGTATCTATTTAAAAAAAATAAATACAAAGAATCGATTAAAGAATTAAAATTATTACTAATGTTCAAGCCTACCTGTTTTTCTGCACACAAATTATTAGTAAAATGCTATGATGCTATAAATGAGAAGAAGAAAAAGCTAGAAACCTTAGAAAAGGTATTAATATTTTCTCCTAAAAACCCCGAACATAATTTTGAAATAGGAAAGTCATATTTAGAAAATAATAATAATGACAAAGCAGAAAAGCATTTAAAATATGTTGAAAACATAAACCCAAGACACAAGGGGTTAAGTAATAATTTAGCTAATCTATATATAAAAAAAGGAGATATCCAAAAAGCTAAAAAATATTTAAAAAAACTAGACTCAGATATACATACATTAAGTGTAAAAGAATTAAATGAAATAGGTATGAATTTAAATAAATCAGGAAATAAATCAGAGGCACTTTCATATTTTTCTAAAGCTTGGGAATTATCAAAACAAGAAAAAAAAGAAAGCCCTGTGCTACTTTTTAATTTATCATCAGTATATTTTGAAATGGGAAAATATGAAAAGGCTTTATTTTATATCAATTTAGCATTAAAGGTAAAAAATAATTTTACTGAAGCCCAAAAGTTAAAATCTAGGATTTTATTAAAGGCTACATTAAAAAAGAATGAATAAAATTTTATTATAGATGTCTAATAGTTTGGAGTTGAGTTTGAGGCGTAATGAGAAAGGGCTTGTGGCAAAAATAAAAGTTGGAGACAATAAAGCTTTTGAAGAGCTTGTTCAAACATATCAAAAGAGGATATATATGATTGCTTATGGAATTTTAAAAAATGAATCTGATGCATACGATGCAACACAAGATGTTTTTTTAAAAGTATTCAAGTATATCAAAAACTTTAAAGAAAATTCTAGTCTATACACTTGGATGTATAAAATCACTAGAAATGTCAGTATTGATATATACAGAAAAAAAAGGAATTTATCATCTGTAGAATATGGAGAACAATATAAAAATGAAAGTATCTATACTGATTCGGTTCATCATAAAGTAGCATCGCCAATAGAACAAGTTCAAAAAAGGGAGTTGTCGGTAAAAATGGCTAAAGCAATGAATAAACTTTCAGATGATCATAAGTTAATGCTACAACTTAGAGAATTTGAAGACATGTCTTATGCTGATATTGCAGAAATTTTAGATATTTCAAAAGGTACCGTTATGAGCAGATTACATCATGCAAGAATGAACCTTAAAAAATACCTAAAAGAGTATGATAATTAGGAGGCTGAAATGAAAAAATGTGATTTTATAGAAACAGAAAAATTAACAGCTTATGTTGATGGTGAACTAAATGATAAGGATATGCAAGAAGTTGCAAATCACCTTAAAGAATGTGAAACTTGTAGAGTTTTAGTTGAAGAACTAGAAGAACTATCAAGCAATACTTTGTTTCATTATGAACAAATAGAACATAGTTTTGAATTACCTAATTTAATAAAAGATTTAAATGAAAAACTTAAAAACACTGAGAATATAACAGAAGAACATACCTTATATGATAATATTATTGAGTTTCCAAAAGAAAAAATTAAAAAAGAAGAAACTAAAGCTAATGATAATATTTTTGGTAAAATATATAGATTTGCACCCGCAATAGTATCTTTAGCTGCAATTTTATTGATTTCAATCATTATTTCAAATAATAAACCTAATACGACAACAGTAAATACTCAAGCTAAAGCAGGTGATAGCGTAACTATTGATAGCTTAGAATACAGTAAATTTAATGCTATGATTTATAAAACAAAGGATAAAAACAAAACTGTTATTTGGTTATTTAAAGAAAATAATGATAACGATGATGATGGTCCAATTTAATTTTAATAACTTACTTACTTTAATGGAGGAATTATGAAAAAGGTAAGATTTTTATTACTGTCAATTTTAACAATAATGTTAATGACATTTGCAATGGGTTGTGAAACAGCTGGTGATAACTGTAAAACAGACGATGACTGTAACGGTGAAAAAGAAGCTTGTTATGCTGGTTATTGTGGAGAAAATGAACCTGCAGGAATAGTTAATTTAAAATTCAACTTAAGAAACTCTGAAACTAATGATGCATTACATTGTAGCGAAGCAAATGTAGATAATGTTGACATAACAGTTTCTGTACATGGTGATGAAGTTGCAAAAACAACAGTAGCTTGTAAAGACTTAAATGTTCATGAATTAGAAAGCACTAATATGGGCTATCCAATTGAGCACTTATGGTCTAACAAAGATTATGACTTTACTGTAAAATTTACAGATGAAGTTTCTAAGAATTTTGTAGCCGTTCCTAAAATTGGTGGAGTTGAAGCTCCTGGTGCAGCAAATGATGCAAATGTTGTTAAACTTGAAAAAGTTCAACAAGCAATTTTAACAGTTAAATGGGATATTGATGATGGTTATGGTGGAACACTAACTGAATGTGGTGATATTAGTAGTTTTAGAATCGCATTAAACGAACTAGAAGCATGTGATAGTGAAGGTGTTTGTGATTTTACTGATTATACTACAATACCTTGTACTGACGCATGGATGAAAGCTTACACTATTCATGAAGCTAATGTTGGAATGAGCCTTAATATTTATGCAACTCAACTTACTGATACAGGTGTAAAAGTTTTATATCAAGATTTAGAAAAAGATTTCAAAGTTAGCCAAGCTCAATTAGACAGTGGTGCATTTGAAAGAACATTTACACTTAAAGCATTAGGTAATAAAAAGTAAAAAATAAAAAGATTAAGTCTTTTAAGGGTGGCTTGCCACCCTTTTTTTGTGTACATTATAAAAAATATCTTGCAAAACTCAGTTAAAATCAATTAGTATACATTATGAATGATGATTTACTTGAACTAGATAAATTATATTGTGCTTGGAATATTATAAATAATACTTACACAACTCCTATAAATAAAAAAATTTTAAAATCAATTTTTAAAATTTTAAAAGAAAGCACTATCATTACTGAATTTAAAGAAAATTATGACTTTAATTATAAAATGAGTTTTTTTAAAACTATTGACTTAATTATAATATATCAAATAAATAAACTATATTTTATCCCAAATTATTACAAAGGGAGAGTAATAATACATAGTACTGAAAAAATAAATAGTAATTTACTCAAAAGAAAAGGATTTGAAATAATTGAACAATTCGAATATACTAGTGTTACTAAATATAGAGATATAGGATTCTTTTTATATAGCCTAGAAGGCCCCCCATGGTATTTAAAAAACTCTGATTTAACTTGTCAAGATTTTAGAATATTATATGAAAATTTTCAAAAAAATAAATATATTATGATAGCAAAATATTATACAACAGTAATTTTAGAAAAAAAAGGAAAATAATGGAAACTTTTGATGCAATTTTATTAACTGCAGGAAAATCTAGTAGAATGGGTCAAGACAAAGCTCTTTTAGAAATAAAGGGGAGAAAAGTAATAAATATTATTATAGAAAAACTTTTAATAGCTTGTAAAAATAGGAATGGTAACATATCCATACAAGTTGTTTTAGGACATCATGCAAAAATTATAGAAAAACATATTGAAAAAGAATTTTTGAATAAAATAAATTTTGTTTATAATAAAAATTATGAAAATGGAATGTATAGCTCAATTAAAAAAGGAGTTTCCTCCTTAAGTGAAAAAAATCATCTTATTTTACAAATGATAGATCAACCATTTATTGAACAAGAATTATATCATAAAATAATTAAAGAATATAACGGAAACAGCCCCATTTTACAGCCTATTTTTAATAATAAAAAAGGACATCCAATAATAATTAATAAAAATTTATTATCTTTAATAAAAAATGATAATTCTAATTCATTAAGAGATTTTTTAACACCATATTATAAGGATATTCAATTAGTTAAATATAGTAAAAATACTATCTTGCAAAATTTAAATAATTATGAGAGTTTTAAAGAAGCATTAATTAGTAACTAACTTTTCAAGAGCAATAAAATTAGTAAAAAGTGAATATAAATTTTTGAGCAATAATTGCCTATTTTTCTTGATATCAGCATTCTCATCATTAACTAAAACTTTATCAAAGAATTTATCTAAAATAGGATACGCCGTTAATGCAACATTAAAGGCATCTTGAAATTTATTTTGAGTAAAGAGAGTATTAAATTTATTACTATTTTCATTTAGCCACAAAAACAAATCTTTTTCTTCTTGAAAATCTAGTAATGATTCTTTAATTTCACCACTTATTGTGTATAAATCATCTTTTAAAATATTTGTAATTCTTTTAATTAAAAGAATTAATTCTCTTGATTCAGTACCATTTTTAAAATTATTTAAAGCATCACATAATTCAACTGTTGTTTTATTAATTGTATCAGATTTTGCAGTAACAGCTTCAACGACATCTGATTTATAGTTACTTTTTAAGAAAAACTTAAGCCTTTCTTTAAAGAAATCAACTAATTTAGTTAATAAGGCATCATTTGGAGCATTTTCTAAAGTTAAAATAGAATGAATAAAGTAATCTTTTAATTGCAAATCATCATTTCTTTGTGTCATAATTTTTAATATACTTAAACTTGCTCTTCTTAAGGCAAATGGATCTTTACTTCCCGTTGGAGCAAGCCCCGCAGTAAAGCCACCCACTAAGGTATCTAGTTTATCAGATAAAGCCATTAGAACAGATAGATTGCTACTTGGAACTTCATCATTAACAGTTTTAGGTTGGTAATGTTCCATTATACTTAATGCAACATCTTCTTCAATACCAAGTTTTTTAGCATAATGTGTTCCTACTATTCCTTGTAATCCAGCAAACTCACCAACCATCCCTGTTAATAAATCAACTTTTATTAATGAAGCAGATTTTTTAATTTTCTCTTCAGAAATATTATAATTCAAATCTTTGTTTAATTTTAATGCAATATCCTCTATTCTTCTTGTTTTATCAGCATAAGAACCTAACTTTTGTTGAAATAATACATCTTCTAATTTAGGAATTAAAACATCTAAACCTTTTTTTAAATCATCTTCATAAAAGAATTTTGCATCACTAAGTCTCGCTCTTAAAACTCTTTCATTACCATGAATAATGGCTTCTCTTCCTTCAAGTGGAACATTTGCAACAGCCAAAAAATGATTTGTAATATTTCCATTATTATCATAAATTGGAAAATATTTTTGATGTTTTTTCATGCTTATTTCAAGAACTTCTGCTGGTAAAACTAAAAATTCTTCGCTAAATGTTCCTACAAAAGATGCTGGATACTCAACAATATTAATAACTTCTTTTAATAGATAATCATCTATCATAACTTTAAAATTATTTTTATTTTCTATTTCTTTTATTTGAGATAAAATTAACTTTTTTCTCTCTGTTGAATCAGAAATTACAAAAGTTTTTTTTAATTTAGATTCATATTCATTTGGAGAATTAACTTCAAATTCTTCATTTGCTAAAATAAGATGTCCTCTTGTTTTATTACTCGCAATTAAGTTTTCATATTTAATATTTAGTATAGTACTACCATATAATGCCAAAATACTATGTACTGGCCTAATAAAAGTATAGTTATTGCTTGCCCATTTCATTGATTTTTTGAAAGGTGCTTTTTTCATTAAAATTTTATTTACAAACTCACTTAACAGTTCATCTATTGTTTTGCCTTTTACACTATTTTTGAAGTATATTCTCTCCCCTTTTTTGTCTTTTTGATAAGAAACATCTTCTAAACTTTTTCCTTTACCTTTTAAGAAGCCTAATAATGCCCTAGTTGGGTTACCATTTGCATCAAAAGCGATATGCTTATACGGCCCATAAACAATAACTTCTTTATCATTTTGCTTTCCACTAACATTGTTTGCTAAGTATGCCACTCTTCTTGGAGTAGAAAGAATTTTACCATCTTCAAAATTAATGTCATTGTTTTTTAAAAATTTCTCTATTTCTACTTTAAAGAAATCATTTAACTTATATAATTCAAATGGAGGTATTTCTTCAACATATAACTCTAATAATAATTCTTTTTTATTTTCCATAATCAGCTCCTAAAAACAAGCAATAACATAACACATTTATGCTTTTTATTCAATTTGTAATTCTTTAAATATAAAATTAATACAATTATTTGACAATAAATACAAGATAAACTATTATTTTTAAGGGAGTTATTAATGAAGGATTGCATCAATATTTTAGTAGAAAATTTAAACTTATCTTACTCGTTAATAGGAGAAATTATATTAATGGAAAAGTTATCAATAGATAATCGCTATAATGAAAGTGATTTTTTTGATAAATATATACAAATTGCAACAATTCTTGATGATAAGCTTGAAAAAATAATATATCACTATGCAACAAGTTTAAATTTTTTTATTGACCCATTTAAAAAAAAGAATGATTTTTTAAAAAATTTAGCAAAAAAAGATTATAAAGCAATATTTGTTACAAGTAATTTGCTAAAAGATCAAGAAATAACAAATTTGGCATCAGATGATTTCATAATTTATTGTATTGATAAAAATACTACCGACGAATATTCTAGTGATAATATTAAATTCATAGATATTGACAAACGGAGTAAATACCTAAAAAGTTTAAAAGAATTAAAAATTAAAATTTCAAAAAACCATAAAAAAAGATTTTATTTAGAAATCATTAAACAAAACCATGAAATAGAATTTAGCAACTATCTTGCATTAAAAACTAAAATAATGCAATTAGAACAGGAGAAATAAAATGGAAAAAAGAAAAGGAGAAAGAATAGGATTTAGAGTGTGGGCTGACAATAATTCAGAACATGAAATTGCTCTATGGCTTGGTGAAGAATTTAAAGGGAAAAATGATTTTAAATTTTGTTACTCAACAAGAGATGTATCAGAAACAGGTATGTTTTTAGAAACAACCACACCTTTAAATATTGATGATGTATTAAGCCTAGAGTTTTCAATGCCTGGAACAGAAAAATCTATCTCTGTAGATGCTAAAGTTGTAAGAATAAGAAAAGAAGGTGATTTAAATGATGGTATGGGGGTTGAATTTATTAATTTAAGTGAAGATGATAAATTATTTATTAAAGAATTCGTAGAGAAATATAGTGGCAATAATATCGATTAAAAAAAATATGATACTTCAAAGTATGCATACTTTAGGGAATAAAAACATTGTTGGTAGGTCTGAAGAATGTGATATTATTATTCTTGAAGATTATATATCAAGAACTGCATTTGAAATATTAAAAGAAGATAATGAATACTTTGTTGAACAACTATATTCAAAAATTACAAAATTAAATGGTAATCCTATTAAAGAAAATAAGTTTTTACTAAACCATGGCGATATTATTGAAATAGGAAGTTATGAATTTATATTTCAAACACAAATAGATCAAACTATTGCTGAGACATTTGATATAAGATACTTAAATAATAAAAAACTACAAAATGATTTTTATTTTTTATACCTAAATATTGAGAGAAAGATTTCATTTTACACATTTAAAAAAAATTTTAGCTCATATATTAATGGTTATAGTTTTAAAATTAATATAGATAACAAAACTCTCGAAATAGATAACACTCATTTAGAGTTAGATGATTTTCCCATAAAAAGTTTCTTTAAAAATATAAATTTTCAAATATTTGGCAACCTAGATGCCCCAAATTTCTTTAAAAATCATAGTTTTTATAAATTTTACTCAATGTCTAATTCCTTAATAGACCAATATTTTCAAATATGGATGGGAGCACATTCTGATTTCCCAGTTTTTATACATGGAGAAACGGGTGTTGGAAAAGATGTATTGGCCAATACTATTCATAAAATATCAAAACTAGAAGGTAAGTTTATTGCCGTAAATTGTTCATCAATACCTGATAACTTATGGGAAACAGAACTTTTTGGGCATGTAAAAGGAGCTTTTACAGGTGCAGAAAAAGAAAAGAATGGTTTATTTCAATTAGCAAATAATGGTACATTATTCCTCGATGAAATTGCCGATATGCCAATTGAACAACAAGCGAAACTATTACGAGTTCTTGAAACCAAAAAAGTAAAAAAAGTTGGTGGTGAAAGATTTGAAAAAGTTAATGTAAGAATAATATCAGCAACTCATAAAGATATTTTTAAATTAATATCAGAGGATAAATTTAGGGAGGATTTACTTCATAGAATATATGTACTCCCTATTACAATTCCTCCATTAAGAGATAGAAAAAATGATATCATTCTATATGCAGAATTATTCTTAAGAAGAATTAATGAAAAAATGGGAGAAAATAAAAAACTTTCAATAGATGCAATGGAAGAATTAAATTCATATCTTTGGCAAGGAAATGTTAGAGAGTTAAAAAATACTATAGAAAGGGCTTTTGTTTTTTCTGGAGATATAATCAAGAGTAAGGATATTCATATTTTTAATTGGAAAAAAAGTAAAAATAAGTCATTACAAAATGTGATAAATCAGGCAATACTAGAATCATTAATTAAAAATAAATTTAACAGAAAGAAAACCTATAAAGAGTTAGAAATATCAAGAACAAAACTATATCGTTGGATGGAAGACCATTCAGAGTTATTAGAAGGATATGATTATGAGTGATATTATTAGAGGTAAAAAAGAAGTTCTAATTATAGAAAGAGAATTAAATGAATTAATTCATGAATATGATATGTTTTTTCAAGGCCATGAAAGAATAGAACCTACAAAAAAAAGGCAAAAACTGAAAAGAGATATTTTAAATTTGCAAACTTTAAGAATAAACAACCCTATTATAAAACAAAAAGCAGCGAATTTAACTCATAAGTTTGCATTATTCCAAGGAAAATGGGATGGAATTTGGCTTAGAATAGAAAAAGGTACATATAAAATAGATAGATATAAAATGAAGATACATAATAAACTTAAAGGCAAAGAAAATCCCCCTAAAAATGTTGAAAATAATGAAAATAAACCTCAAGCTAAAAATTATGATAAACTTTTAAATAAATATGAAGTTACACAAAGACTTTTGGGGGTTAACAAAGAATTAAACAAGGAAGTTTTATCTAAAAAACTACAACAGCAGGCTGAAATTCTTAAAAAGAAATATAAAGCTAAAGATATTGATTTTAAAGTTATAGTAAAAAATGGAAAAGCAACAATTAAACCTATTTTAATTAAAGATTAAGTATTTCTCCCGTTGTAAACTATAATTACAAAATAAAGTTTATTTATTTAACTTAACGCCAAGCCGGCTACTTGCTTTTGGATTAACAGTTTTGGGATTGTCCTCACCATATTTTTCATACAGAAGAATACCAAGATAGCCTATCATTCCTGCATTATCCATACAATACTTCATTTCGGGAAAATAAACAGTTTCATCTTTAAATAAAGTTGGTAATAATTTTCTTAAATGGCTATTAGCAGAAACTCCACCACTTATTACTATTCTTTTTAAATTATAATACTTTGCTGCAAGTTTAATTTTATGTGTTAAAACATCTATTGCTGCTACTTGAAAAGAAGAAACTAATTGCTCTATATTATAGTTTGGGTTGTTCTTTATATAAATAGAAACAGCCGTTTTTAAACCACTATATGATAAATTAAAATTCTTTTTATATTTCATTGGCCTAGGAAAATCAATTAATTCCCCATTATAATTTTGAGCTATTTTATCTATTATCGGACCTCCAGGATAACCTAAATCACACATTTTAGCGACTTTATCATAAGCTTCACCCACAGCATCATCTAATGACCAACCTATTAATTCATATTTATCAATATCATTAACAATGTAAATTGTGGTATGTCCACCACTAACAGTTACCCCAAGGAAAGGATAATCTATTTTCTGTGTAATATGTGCCGCATGTAAATGTCCTGCAATATGATGAACTTTTTTAAATTTTATATTATTTATTATTGCTAATGCTTTTGCAAACTCTAATCCTACAAGTAAAGAGCCTATAAGCCCAGGAGCATAAGTTGCAGTTATTAACTTTACATCAGAAAGCTTAATATTTGCCTCTTTTAATACTTCATAGTATAATGGAAGAATATTTTGAGTATGAGCTCTTGCTGCTAACTCAGGAACTACACCACCATATAAAGAATGTATTTCATTTTGAGATGCAGTTTTCATTGTAATTAATCTTTTATCTTTAAATATTGCAATTGATGTGTCATCACAAGAAGATTCAAAAGCTAAAGTAAACATTATGACCTCTTTTAAAACAAAAGCATAAAAAAAGGCAACAAAAACCCTAAAAGCTTTATCAAATAAAACTTAAGAGCTATTTGTTGCCCCATTGGTACCAGAGGCCGGGCTCGAACCGGCACAGGGTTACCCCTACTGGATTTTGAATCCAGCGCGTCTACCAATTTCACCACTCTGGCATGTAGAATTTTTATCATATCTTTATTTAATTGTCAAGATAAGAATTCTAGTATGAGTACCATAAACAGTTAATACATTAAATAAATAAGTATAATTTTTTTCAGATAAGATTAAAATGGAGAAAATAGTAAAATAAAACTAAATATAATCAATTAAAATAAATAACTTGGGTGAAATATTATAATTTTTTCTAAAAAACCTTTTTACACTTAATGTCAAGTCAGATTCTAATAACTTCGCTTTAGATAAATCAATTTTCTCTAAAGACTTAAATATAACTTCCTCTAACTTTTCTAAAATTATTTTATTATGTTTATCATCAACAAAACCATTTATTTGGATAGTAGGCCTTTTAAATACAAAATAATCTTTTTTATCTATAATTAAAGAAATAATCGCAACTCCTAGCTTTAAATTATCTCTTTGTTTTATTAAATAATAATCCATATCATCAAAACCAGTAATATCTAAATATTTTTTTTCAATATCAATATTATTAGTTCTTCTTAATTTTATTGAATTATATGTAAAGATATCTCCTATCATAGGAATTAAAATATTTTTAATATTTTTTTCAATTGCAATACCCTCAAGAGCCTTTTGCTGTGAAATAGTTCCATGTATAGGAATAACATTTTTAGGTTTTAATATATCTAATACTTCCCTAATCCCATCTGCATTTGAATGACCTGAAGCATGAACATTACCATCATATCTTGCTGTTTTTAAAATAGCTCCCTTCTTAATAAGCTGATTTTTAACTTTTAAGATATCCTTTTCATTACCAGGTATCGTTTTACTTGAGTATATAACAGTATCACCTTCATTAACAAATACTCCCTTATATTGATTATAAGAAATACTTGTTAAAGCTGATGTCAACTCTCCTTGACTTCCTGCAATAATAAAAATAACCTTTAAGACTTCTTCTTCCTCTTTATTTTTAAGAAGCTCATTATATTCTGCAATTGTAATAATTTTTTTTCTATTTATGCCAACATCAGAATCCTCTGCCAAAGAAGTATACTTTTCTATACTTCTCCCCAAAAAAACTAATGAATAATCCAGCTTATTTACAATATCAATTATATTTAATATTCTTTCAATATTTGAAGAAAACATTGTTATAAATATATTATTTACACTTTCCTTTATTATTGTTTCTATAGAAGTTTTCACCTCTTTTTCTGATAAATTTATGTCATAATCAATTGTTGCATTTGTACTATCAATTAATGCAATATCCACTTTTTTACAATATTTATCAAGATTTTTTAGAAATTTTTGAGTTTTAGGGCTTGATTTATCTATTTTAAAATCAGAAGAGTGAAAGATACTAATATTATCATGTGTAATCTTCAAAGAATATGAATCTATTATTGAATGATCATTTTCTATAAATTTAACATTAAATTTTCCAATATTGTATTCTGATAAATCTTCAGCGATTTCAAAAGTTGGATAAAAGTTTATTTTTTTTGAAAATGACAACTTCTTTTTTATTAAAGATATAGTAAATCTTGAAGCAATAATCCTAAGTGGCATTCTCCTTATAATATTAACTATTCCACCAATATGGTCTTCATGACCATGCGTAACAATTAAAACTTTAAATTTCTCATAATTATTTAATATAAAACTATAATCAGGATAAAAATAAGTTACTCCATGATGATAAAAATCAGGAAACATCGCACCATAATCAACTAAAAAGCCATCTTCTTTATTATAGTAACAAGTTAAGTTTTCTCCAAATTCATCAACACCACCCAAAAAACCAATTTTTATTTTATTCATTTACCTAACCCTAAATTTTCTTCAAGAAAATCCATATTTTTTAAAATTAACTCGAGAAAAGCTTCTTTAAATCTACTAAAATCATATTGAAAAATATAGTAATACTCTGACTTAAACCTAGTAGAAACAAAAAAAGGAAGATAGTCATTTTTTAATAAATAAATATTACCAATAAATCTTAAAGCTAAAGCATTTAAAAATGGATATATTTGATATAAATTATACATTAAAAAACAATAATTCTCTAATGTAGTATAATCATTATTGCTAAATTTACTGAAGATATTATCAATTTCCTGATTAATTAGTTCGTAATCAGATACTTCATGCAGAAAATGTCTATGTATTATATTTTTATTTCTAAAACTATATTCGTTATTTATTAATTTATTCACTTCAATAAGAAGTTCTTTATTTATATCAAAACGATAAGGAGTATAAAAAAACTTATCAGTTACTTCCGATAAACTTTCAAAATAATTAAGATAATCATTATTATTTTCTAAAATGTTATCATATAATAGCTCTTCTTTTATATAGTAATTTTTTATACTTTTAATAAACTTATCAAAGCTTTCATAATTATCTAAAATAAATTTAAAAAAAACCTCTGTCTTTAAGTCTATCTTAGATTGTTTACTAATCATAAATCCTCTAAATCCAAATTTTTATAATTTTGATTTAATTCATCAGTAGATTGATTAGAGTATTCTATATTTTTTAAAATGGAATTCACTTTTTCTGAATACTCACTTCTATTATCATATATAAAAGTCATATTAGGAATTTTTCTAAGATTTATATGTTTAGATAAATTTGACTTAATAACGGGAATAATCTTTTCTAAAGCATTTTCAAATTTAACATCAATATTTTGCTTTGTTCTATAATAAATTTTCAAATAAGACAAATCTCTTGAAACATCAATTTCTTTTATAGAAATATCTTTTAGTAGTGGATTATTTACTTGATATAAAAAAAATTCTTTTATAATTCTAAAAAACTCTTTCTTTAGTCGCTCTTGCCTTAAAGACATATTATTTCCTTACTCTTGTTTTTGTTCTTCTAATATATATGATTCAATAATATCACCAATTTTAATATCATTATATTTTTGTAACCCTAAACCACACTCAAAGCCTTCTTTAACTTCCTTTGCATCATCTTTAAATCTTTTTAAAGATTTAAGAGTATCATCAGCAATAACAACACTATCCCTAATAACTCTTACACTTGAATTCCTAAGGATTTTCCCTTTTTTAACCATACAACCAGCAATTGTACCAATCTTAGGAATATTGAAAGTTGTTAAAACTTCAGCAGTTCCAAGAAGAACTTCTTTAATCACAGGCTCAAGCATTCCTTTTGTTAGCCTTGAGACCTCTTCTTCCATATTATATATAATAGAATATAATCTTATTTCAATACCATTTTTATCCGCAAGCTCTCTAACTCTTGTAGCAGGTCTAACATTAAAACCAACAACCAATGCATTAGATGCAAGTGCTAGATTAATATCATTCTCTAAAATAGCACCAACTGCAGCATGAATAACATTAACTTTAACTTCCTCATTACTTAGCCTAACTAAAACAGCTTTAACAGCCTCTACAGAACCTTGAACATCAGCTTTAACAACAATTCTAAGCTCTTTCATTTCATTTTCTTTAAGTTGATCAAATAGATTCTCTGCAGATAGCGTTGATTTTCTTTTAAGTTCTTCTTCTCTAATCTTATTAGAATAATGAGTTGCAATTTGCTTAGCAGTTTTTTCATCACTTGTCGCAAGTAGTGGCTCCCCAGCTAATGGAACTCCACTAAGACCAAGTATTGAAACCGGAACGGCTGGACCAGCATAATTAATTTTATTACCTTTATCATCAAATAAAGCTCTTATTTTACCATAAATTTCACCAGCAACAACAAAATCACCAACTCTAAGATGTCCTTCTTGTATTAAAGCATTTGTTACAGCACCTCTACCTCTATCAATAAAAGCCTCAATCACTGTTGCTTTTGCAGGAATATCTTCAGCAGCAGTTAATTCTAACATTTCTGCTTGGAGTAATATGTTTTCAAGTAAATTTTCAATACCTATTTTCTGTTTAGCTGAAATTTCACAAATAATTGTATCTCCGCCCCAATCTTCGCTAACCAAATTATAAGCAGTTAATTCTTCTTTTATTTTAGAAATATTTATACCAGGCTTATCTATTTTGTTAATAGCAACAATGATAGGAACTTTTGCTGCTTGTGCATGATTTATTGCTTCTACTGTTTGAGGCATAATTCCATCATCTGCAGCAACAATCAGAATTACAATATCTGTAACATTTGCACCTCTAGCCCTCATAGAAGTAAATGCCTCATGCCCAGGAGTATCAAGAAATGTAACATAGCCTCCATCTGTTTCGACACGATAAGCTCCAATATGCTGTGTTATTCCCCCAGCCTCTGAATCTATTACATTCGTTTGTCTAATTGCATCAAGTAGCTTTGTTTTACCGTGATCAACATGTCCCATAACAGTAACAATTGGAGCTCTCTCTTTCCTTTCTAAATTTAAATCTTTATCTTCTATTTTAGATTCTATGATTTTTTCAGCATCAAATTTTTCCAATTGAATTTCATAACCCAATTCATTTGCAAGCAATGTTGATGTATCAATATCAATCACTTGATTAATTGTTGCCATTACACCTAACTTGAATAGATTCTGAATTAAAGTTGCTGCTTTAATATTCATTTCTTTTGCTAAATCGGCGATAACAATCGTTTCATTTGTTAACTTAATAATTCGCTTACTAGCTTTTGGCACCGTTATTTCAGTAGTTTTAAAGACTTTTTTAACTTTTTTCTTACCTCTTCTTCTTTTTTTAGATGAGTCATATCCGTCCAATTCCATTGCTTCTAATTGAGCCGAGCTGTAAACTTTAGTTTTTTGATTATTTTTTCTTTTTTCTGCTTTCTTCTTTTTTCTATCTGCATAGTTTTCATTAGTAGTAGTTTTATTTTCATATTTTTTTCTAGCAAATTTATTTGTTTCAGCATTTGTAACATCAGGTGCAATAGGAACAATAGTAGTTTTCTTTTTATACCTATTATCACTATTATTATAAGATTTTTTATACCCACCTTCTTTTTTATCATCTTTACGAGGTCTAGAACTAGAATAATTTTTATCACTCTTTTCATTTTTCATATTGTATATAACTTTTTTAGATGGTCTTGATATTATAACAGCATTATTTGAACTTGGTTTTTTATTTGGATTCAATTTTTCTTCTTTCTTCTTTTTATCTCCCTCTTTAATAGGATTTGCCTTTGGCTTATCCCTACCATTCTTTTTATCAGTAAATTTATTTACTTCCTTTGAATGAGATTTCGCTTCAGCTTTAGGCTTTTCTTTCGCTTCAGCTTTAAACTTTTCTTTCGCTTCAGCTTTAGGCTTTTCTTTCGCTTCAGCATTAGGCTTTTCTTTCGCTTCCGCATTAGGCTTTTCTTTCGCTTCAGCATTAGGCTTTTCTTTCGCTTCAGCATTAGGCTTTTCTTTCGCTTCAGCATTAGGCTTTTCTTTCGCTTCAGCGTTAGGCTTTTCTTTCGCTTCTTCAGCTTTAGGCTTTTCTTTTACATCTACCTTAAGCTCTTCAGGAGCTTGAACTTTAGCTTTTTTTCTTTTCCTAACTTTAAACTTTTTTCCACCTTTATTAATAGTCCTAGTATCATCTGATTTATTACTATTTTTAGCAGAAATAACATTTAACTTTTCTTTTATTTTCTCAATATCAGAGATTTCCAGATGTGTATACGATTTTACTTCATCAAAAGTAAAATTAACTCCAGATGCTTTCATTTTAACTATTAATTCTTGTAATTCAGTAAATGTTTTTCCAACTTCACTAGCAAAACTTAAAATATCACTTGCCATACCCTTTTACTCCTGAGAAAACAGTATATTATACTGAGAGAGAACTCTTTTAAAATTTAAATCTTTTATTTTTTTTATTCCAAGTGCAACAACATAAGCTCTATTCACACTCTTACCTAACTCTAATTTTGTAACATCAATATTTTTAAATAAATTATTAACATTTAAACTTTCTATCTTTTTTAATGAAGATAATGATATATCTGATGCGGTTATTACATATTCAACATCATCACTTGTTATAATATCCTTAACTCCAATAATAATTTCTTTTTTTAAGTAAAAAATATTTATCATTTTTAATATATATTTAATAAAATTCTCTTTTAAACGATTTAAGTTATCCAATTTATTAAATTCAAAATTTTCTTTAAATTTCTTTTTTTTAGTTGTAATTTTATTAATACAGTCTAAATTATAACAAACATAATAACCTCTAGTTTGTATTTTCTGAGAAATATCAAAAAACAGATTGTTATCTACTATTGCTAATCTAATTAATTCTAGTTTATTCGCTTTATTGGAGCAAACAATACAACTTCTCATATTACTCTTTATTCTGACTCCTCAACAATTGCTTTGCGGCATTCATGAGCTGTCTTGACTTAACTAAAGAAAATTTAGTTTTATTTGAAAATTCTTCAATAGAATTATCACTTAATAAATCTTCTAATGAATAATAGCCTGCTACATTAAGTTTAATCCATATTTTTTGATCTACACCAGGAAGAGATAACACTAATTCCTCTGGAGAAACAAAATCTTGTTCTTCAATTTCTTCATCATCATCATCTTCTTCTGTCGCTTCGTCATATTCTGAAGAATTTTCAATATATGACTTTAAAAGTTGCTTCTTTTCCCATTCTAAATTAATACCCGACTTGCTTAACGCTTCTTTTGCTTCATCTTTGATTTTATTAATCAGCTCTTCATTTAAACCAGGAATAAGAGGATAATCATCAACATCCGTCTCTGCTAAATCTTCTAGTGTTTTAAATCCCATTTTATAAAGAGCCATAGCATCATCACTTTCTAGACTCTCCAACTCAGATAACTGTGCAAGACCTTTTTCTTCTATTTTCTGATAATCTTGTTCTGAAATAATTCTTAATTCCCAGTTTACAAGCTTACTTGCAAGTTTTACATTTTGTCCTCTTTTACCAATAGCTAAAGATAATTGTTCATTTGGAACAATTATATCCATAACCCTATTTGCTTCATCTTGAACAACTTGTAAAACTCCTGCAGGAGCAATAGCATTACATGCAAATTTAACTTCATTAGGCGACCAAACAACGATATCAACTTTCTCACCCTTTAATTCCATTACAATATTTTTAACCCTTTGACCTTTTAGTCCAACACATGCTCCAACTGGATCAGTATCGGGGTCAGTAGAATAAACAGCAACTTTGGCTCTTCCACCAGGATCTCTAACAGCATCTTTTATTTCAACAATTCCGTCAAGAATTTCTGGAATTTCTCTTTCAAAAAGTCTTATCAAAAAAGCAGGATCTTTCCTTGACAACTTTATAATATAACCATCCTTAGGGTTCTCTTCAACTTTACTAATTATAGCCTGAATTGTATCACCAGGTCTTAAAATTTCTTTTTCTGATTTATCCTTACTATACAAAACAGCTTCTGTCCTTCCTATATCAATAACATAAGCGCCCATTCTAGTATAATCACCTTCAATTGTTTTAATAGTTCCTGTGATTAACTCTCCAAGCCTGTATTTAAACTCATCATATAATTTTTTTCTTTCTACTTCTCTTATCTTTTTAATAATATATGATCTTGCAACATATGCATCAATCCTAGTATTCATCTCAAAAGGGATTCCCACCTCTGAATCAATAGTAACATCTGGATCTATATCAAGAGCCTCTTTCAAAGTAATTTCAGTAAATTTATTAGTTACATTCTCTACAACAATTTTATATTGATACAACATAAATCTTTCATCGTCTTCATCATATTCACACTCTAAATCTAAATCAGGAGAGATCTTCTTTTTTGCTGTATCAATTAGAGCATCTTGTATAGCTTCTTTGATTACATTAGCGTCAATATCTTTATCTCTGGATAAGACCTCTAACGCTTCTGTTAAATCAATTTTTACACCCTCACCTTTTTTGCTTTTTGTCCTTTTTTTAGGCATATCTACTCCTAAAACTTATAAATAATATTAGCTTTCTTAATTCCCACATAAGGGATTAAAACTTTTTTACCACCAACAGTTAAAACAATACTATTATCACTTATTCCATTGAGGTATCCCTTATATTTTATTCTGTTTTCATCAATACTTTTTTCTGGAGTTTTAAGAACAATTTTTACATCATTGTCTTTAAATCTATCAAAATCACTTAATTTAACTAATGGCCTGTTAACTCCAGGAGAAGAAACCTCTAAAGAATAAGAATCATCTTCTATTAGATTAGCATCATCTAAAAGAGGAGAAATCCCTTTACTTACCAATGAACAATCACTTAAAGTAATTCCCTTTGGTTTATCAATTAATACTCTGAGAATCCAATTAAAGCCTTCTTTTTGGTAAGTAAGCTTAACTAATTCGTATTCGGTATCATCTAAGTACTTCTCTATTAATCTCAAAAGCTTATCATTTAAGCTCATTACACTCCTAAATAACTGGAAACAGTAAAACAGACAACACATAAATAACATAAAAATTTAAATTTATCAAGTTAATTTTTAAGAGTAATTATTTAGAAAACTAGAAAGAGAAAGATGTTGCTACATAGAAACTATCATTTGTTATAAATGGAGAAATCGTTAGATTCTTAGACTCTTTGTCGCCTTCTCCCTCAAAAAAATATAAAATAGTCCCAGTAATAACTAATGCTCCTCCAGATATCAAGAGTACATTCCGTATTATTTGTTTAGTTTTAAATTCATCATTTAAAGAATCAAAATCTTGACTTGAATTCTTTTCACCAGCATAAACATCTTCTTTAAATGGAGCAACTTTCAAAAAATGATATCCCGTTCCAGCCAATAAAAACACGCTCCCTGTACCAAGTGTAATCCAAGTATAAAGTTTACTACCCGACTTACTTTTTAAGTTTTTTTGAGAATGAGAAGCATTAAATGAAAAATCTTTATTATCTTTCTTTATTTTATATTTACTATAATTTTTCAATAATTTATTAGCTAAAAACTTAATTAATGGAATCAACTTATCCTCATTTGCAGGAATAGTCTCAGAAACTCTGTTTTCGACAGTTGCATTTTTTATGTTCATCAATTTTAAAGTTACAACATAAGAAGACCCAAGCTTCCCTACATGCCCAATAACAACTTTATCAACCCCTAAAGCACCACCTATTTCAGCCATACATGAACTATCATCACAACCAGCAAGTTCCTTTTCTGTTTCATATTGAACCATTGATGAAATATCTGTTTTAGATATTACAGATAAATTAGAATAATTCTGAAACTCTGTTAGAATCAATTCATATAAAAGAGTTACAACCCCCTTATCAATACCGTTTTCTGCCTTTAAATCCATAACAGAAATTTTTATTTTTTTTACATCTTCTGTTTTAACTTTTGCAAAAATACTTAATGAATAAATTAAAGCAAGTAAAAGTATAAATAATCTCATTAAAGACTCCTATTAAAAAACTTTTATCCCTATTGAATAAGAAAGTGTTCCTGCCCAATAAATCCAAGCTAATATAGAAAAAATAATCAACCTCTTATCCATAAGACTAAAACTCCATATAAAGCCCTGCTCCTAAATCCATTAAAATAGAAATATCAGGAACAATTAAATTAATCTTTGCAGAACTAGAAAATCCAATATGATTATTAAACATAAATATAAAGGTCACTCCACTAAATAAAAAAATGTCTCCATGAATAACAATATCATTGCCTTGCTCTGGATATGCATTACTTACATCAACCCTATACCTTACGGTTCCATATCCTGCACCAAAATCAGTAAACAATTTATAATCACTAGTATTATAAATCAGGGTCTGTCCTTTTAGAGCAATATTCCATGCCTTTTCAACTATTTGAATCCTTCCAGTTATCCCAACCATAACTCGTGGAGTTATATAAAAAGATAAATCGGGAGCAACCCAAGCTGGAGACCAAGCAAGACCAGGATCGATATTCAATGATGTATACTTAGGCTTACCATGTGCAATACCAATTCCTGTACCAAACTCAACTTTAAAGCCTAAAAGAGGAAAACTATCATTAATCATCTTTTTAACTATCAGTTTCTTTTTATTTTTTGAATTACCAACAGAATCATCATCTAAATCTAAGTCAGTATCTAAATCTGCATGCACAATTCTTACTTTAAGAGGTTCAGACTCACTACCAAACATTGTTACGGGATTCAAATCATCATCTACCATTAATATATAAAGCTTTAATTCTTTATTAGGAATACTTAAAGCTGGTATTACACCAACATACTCATTATTTTGACTCCTTGTTAAATTAAGTGATTCAAAGCTATTATTATTCTCTTTACTAATAAACATAACTTGAACATCATATCCTGAAGGAGGCAAGGGGTCAACTTTTACTTTTATATCAAAAGGCTTTTTTTCAGAATGTGTTTTAGGGACAGTATATTTAATTTTATATGCTACAGTATCAAAGGTAAAAGATTCATCTGTTTTTTCAGAAGAATCTTTTGCTTTTTTAAATGCGACATCTACATCATCAGAAGAAAAGCTTTCTGGAATAGTAACAGAGGGATCTAATTTAAGTGCTTTTTTAAAAAAAGAAACAGCTTCTCCACCATCCTCGATCATTAAATTTAAGACCCCTGCGGAAATATATATACTTGCAAACTTCTTATCAGTTAACTTATAACTTTCTATCAAAGAAATAGCTTTTAATAGATTTTTTTTAGCAACCTCTGTATCTAGTTCATCAAGAGCAGATTTAGCAATCCGTTGATACTTCTTAACCATTTTCAAGGCAGAGCCTTTACTATATCCATACATATTAAAAGACATACTTAAAAAAAACAGTATTAAAAAAAACTTTTTCATTATTTTTATCCTACTTCACAATATTGAATTCAACTCTTCTATTACTCTCTCGTCCCTTTCTACTTTTATTGGACGCAATAGGCTTCTCTTCACCATAACCTACTGACTCTAACTGATCAGAATTTACACCTTTCTTAACAAGATATTTTTTAACGGCATCAGCTCTCCTTTGAGATAACTTCTTATTATATCTAGCAGAACCTCTACTGTCTGTATGCCCCTCTATTCTTACCTTAATTTTCTTTCTGCTAAGAAGTGCATCAGCTATCTGATTTAACATATTGAAAGACCTACTTCTAATTTTTGCTTTACCACTTGCGAAATAAACCTTTTGCTTTAACTCAATCTTATCAGCTTTAACTTCAATTAAAGTATATTTCTTCGGTCCTTCTTCAGGACACCCATCTTCATCTTCAAAGTTATCTTTATCTTCAGGCTCAAGAGGACACTTGTCAGTTCCAACACATATATCTTTAAATTTATCTGCGATTACAGGATCTTTACTTACCCAAGGGTCACAAATTCCATCTTTATCATTATCTAAATCAGGACATCCATCTTCATCTTCAAAACCATCTTTATCTTCTGCATCATTCGGACACTTATCTTGCTTATCCAAAAATCCGTCCTTATCATTATCTGGATCTGGACAACCATCTTCATCTTGAAACATATCAATATCTTCAGGAATTAGAGGACATTTATCTTGTAGATCTAATACTCCATCTTTATCATTATCTAAATCTGGGCATCCATCTTCATCTTCAAAACCGTCTTTATCTTCTGCATTTTCCGGACACTTATCAACATCATCAAAGATTCCGTCACCATCTTTATCAAAGTCCGGGCAACCATCTTCGTCTTTGTTACCATTAATAACTTCAGGTTCATTAGGACACTGATCCACTCCCTTACAAATATCTTTATATTTTTCTAGTTCACCATCTTTACTTACCCATGGATCACAAATTCCATCTTTATCATTATCTACATCAGGACAACCATCCTCATCTTCGAATTGATCTTTATCTTCTGGAATATTTGGGCACTTATCATGTTGATTTAAAATTCCATCTTTATCGTTATCCACGATTTCACAAGGTTTAGATTTTTTAAGAGCTATATTTATATATTTTCTAGACTTTACGATGTGAATATTCGCTTGCCTCCAATCCCCTTGTGCTAATTCCGCTTCAGCAAACTCTCTATTCGCCTCTGCAAGAGCCAACTCTTTGGGTCCACACCCTAATTTAATAGCATTTTGTTTTCTTGCTTTTTCTATTTTTTGCTTAATAATACTGCTTTCTTCTCTAATTTTTGATGCATGAGCACAGCTAACAAAGAAAAGTGAAAAAATAATAAATAAAGGTAATAATAATTTAATTTTCATCGCTAAACTCTCCTAATCTAAATCATCTGAGCTACTATCTACTTTAACTTCACCCTTTTTATTTTCTAATTTTTGTTTATCAACCTTATTCAAAGTTTCAACATCAACTGATTCATCTCTATTATCTAGGGCATCTCTTTCTAGTTTTATATTATTTTCCTCAAGAAGACCTGATTGATCTTTTTCTGCAATTAATTTAGCCTTTTTAGCCAACGCAACAGCCTTTTGAGCAAAGAGACTTGCTTCTTTAAAATCAGAATACGATCTTTCATCTTTAGCCTTATACAAATAAGCCTTTGCTTTATAGAATTCATAAGGAGCTTTTTTACTTGCCTGAACTCTATAAGCCATTCTAATTTCAACTTCTGCTTTATTTATTTCCATTGTAGATTTAACAGGGCCACATCCAACCATTAAAAACAATAAAGAAATTATTAAAAAAATATATTTCACTTTACCTCCAAAAATAAGCATAAAACAACTAGACATTCTACCAAAGGCCAATTATAAAGTCAAGTTTTGATTACTCTATTTTATCTTTACTATTACCACTTAAGGCCTTATTTACAATATTATACCCAATATATAACACAACTCCGACTATTATTGCATAGGTTAATGCCTTTAATAATTTAAAAACAATATATGCAACAATAACACTTAAAATGATTACAACCGCTTGCTTTATATTTTTATTCATAAATAATCTCCAATAATTAGCCATATAAATATAGGATAATAATATATAAAAATCAAGAATTTTAAATTATTATATAATTTTTATACAATATTTAACGATATTTTCAAATATAGTCTTGGAAAAATAGAGATATTATGATATAAGTTGTTTTTGGTTTTCAAGGAGGATTTATCAAATTAAATAAGAAACATCAAGATATTATAAAACTAATTACAGATGTTATTCTTGATAATAATAATAAAAAGTTTATACTTGGAGCTCACATAAATCCTGATGGAGATAATGTAGGGTCAACAATGGCTTTATACTATATTTTAAAATCATTAGGTAAAGAGGTCATTCCATATAATCCCGACACAATACCTAAAAGCTTTAGCTTCTTAAAAGATATAGATAAATATCAACACAGTATTGATAAAAATGAAGAATTTGATGTAGGTATTGTTGTTGATAATAGTGATATAAGTAGGATAGGAAATGATTGGCCTGCCAATAATATTAAAACGGTTATTCAAATAGATCATCATGTAAAAGCTCAAGTTTTTGGTGATATTGTCTATATTGATGAGCACGCTGTTGCTGTTGGAGAAATATTATATTTTATTATAAAAGAAATTATTCCAAAGTTAAATTTTGATATTGCACAAGCTCTATACCTATCTATATTAACGGATTCAGGTTCTTTTCGATACTCAAACACAACACCAAGAACCTTCTATGTTGCTCAAAAACTATTAGAAGCAGGTGCAAAAGTTTATGATATAAATATAGAGGTTTATGAAAAAGTTGAATTTAAAAAGATAGCCCTATTAAAAGAAACTCTTTCTACAATTCAATTTAATAAAACTAAAAATTTTGCAATTATGTACTTAACTAAAGAAATGTTTAAAAAACATAATGCAAACGAAGATACATCTGAAGGGTTTGTAAATTATGGAAGAATAATAGATGGAATAGAAGTTTCTTGCCTTCTTAAAGAAATTAATAAAGAAGAATATAAAGTTAGTTTAAGGTCTAAAAAATTTGATATCTCTCAAATAGCAATAGAATATTTTTCTGGTGGCGGACACAAAAATGCAGCTGGTGGCAAAATAAATGGCGATTTAAATACAATTATAGAAGAACTAAAAATAAACTTTACAAAGTGGTTAAGCTAATATGAATAAAATATCTATTAAAGAAAGTGGAGTAATCCCTATATATAAACCTTCTGGCCCTACATCTGTTGATATTATAAGAAAATTAAAAAAGAAGTATAAATTCCATAAAATAGGTCATTTAGGTACACTTGATCCTATGGCTGAAGGAATTCTACCAATAATGATAAATCAAGCAACAAAACTTGCTCCTATTTTAGATACATCTAAAAAATCATATAAAGCAATTATTAAATTCGGAATTGAAACAGATACAAATGACATTACTGGTAAAGCTTTAGTACAAAAAGAAAATTTTTCTTTAACAAGGGAAGAGCTAGAAAGTTCTTTATTAAAATTTAAAGGAAAGATAGAACAAATTCCACCTAAATATGCTGCAGTTAAAATAAATGGAGTTAGAGCATACAAGCTAGCAAGAGAAGGAAAAGAATTTGAAATAAAAGCTAAAACAGTTAATGTTTATGAAATAGAGTTAAAAAGATTTTTTCTTCCCTATGCTGAAGTTGAAATTCAATGCTCAAGAGGTACTTATATAAGGAGTATTATAAGAGATTTGGGACACTTATTAGACATTCCTGCAACTATGAGTAAATTAACAAGATCTGTTTCTTCAAATTTTTCAATTAAAGAAAGTGTTTTACTAGAAGATGCAGTTAGCGAATTAGAAAATAATATAATACCAATAGAAGCTCTTTTTAAGTTTCCTAAATTGGAAATCAATAAATTTGAATATAAATTAATACAAAATGGACAAATTCCTAAAAAGTTAATCTTTTCTGATACTGGATATACTCAACTAATATTTGAAAAGAAATTATCTGCAATTATTTTTAAAGAAGATGGAAATTCTAAACTTTTTAAGGTTTTTAAATAAGGTTTTTCTACAAGATATTTCAACCATTTTATATAAAATGTTTTCCATATAATTCGTAGCCAAAGTCTACTCATTAATTTTTTGCTAAATAAATATATTAAATAAATAATACCGTGTCAAACACGGCATGATTAATACACTTGTGAATATAAATGGAGTTAAATACTACTCAGAAACATAAACTATTCGACCCTCTATTTTAGGTTCAATTTTATTATTAGCTGTAATATAACTACTTAAAACCTCATTATATGTTTTGTTCATATCTAACTTTTTAGTTTCTCCTGTAAGAGAAAATGTCACAAACTGATCTCCTCCCGTTGCAAGATATCCCGAAGTCGCGACATAATAATCTTGAGCCACATCTACCCTTTTATTATCGATATAAAGCTCTTTAACTCTTTCTCCTTTAAAAGCAATCTCGTAATCTTTATCTCCAATTTTATTTAAAGCTTCAGGATTTTTACTTTTATCATAAATAACTCTTACACCTTTTGAAACTTGTAAAAACTGGCCTTTGGTTTCTTCTACTTTAGCAACACTGTGTTCAAATATTTCAAGCAACTCTCCACCCGTTAATTTCACAACATATATATTACTTGGAAACGGTAATAACTCCTCAATCATTCCCGTTGTAAAATCACTTCCCGAATTTATCATTGCACTTGAACTGCAATGCCTTATTGAACCTGCATTAACAATTGCAAAATCTATTTTAAAATCATTATTTTGCTCTTCATTAAAGTTTATTTTTAGTCTATTAATAGATAAGCTATCATTATTTATAAAGTCAAGTATTGCATCTGAAATATAATTCCCAATTAGAGATTCTTGTGTTCGTATTAAGTTTTCACTAAGATCTAAATCTACGGCAACGATACCAATAACTTCACCATCTCTATTACAAGATATAGGCTCAGGAATACAAGAAATAATAAAAATAGATATAAAAATAAACAGTATAAATAATTTTTTATTTATAAATTTCATATTACTCTCCCTCAAAATTAAATCTATAAGTTATTCCTAAACGAAAACTATAACCAGGTTGAACTAAACCAGGCCTTCCAAAAACAGCAATATTGTCTCCAAGCTCACTAGGTGATGCATAACTAGATGTTCCTAAGTTAATTCCAGTAAGGTAAATTAAAAAATTATTTGTAATACTATAGGATATATTTACATCAAAAGCCCAATAACTAGAAATATCAACAATGTTTATTTCCTCTAAAGCCATTCTGTTATTGTTTAATGCTTTACTTACATTTCTAACACCTAAGAATAATCTAAAATCTTTAAAATTTAAATTAAATCCCATATTTAATGTCCTCATAGGGATGTCTGTTAATAAAGATCTTCTGTCATCAAGTTCAGGAGCATCTAATGTCCATATCTTTTCATTCCATGAAAACTTTCTTTGAAACCAAGAAACATTAATAAAAGTATCAAAATATTTATTTAAAAAGAATTTTAATGCAAATTCAATACCCAAATCATTAGTTTCCCCGATATTCTTATAACTCCCAGTACTGCCACTACCATCTTCATCAAAAGGAGCAATAATGCTTTTATCTATATTATAAAAAACATTAGTATTAAAATTAAACTTCCATAAATCAAACTGAATAGCAATTTCTGATGTCTTTACATCTTCAGGAAGCAAGTCTTTGTTACCAATAATTCCATTAGGGCTTATGTCTGTTTTATCATAAAGCTCTTTTATCGTTGGAGCTCTAAACGCTTGGCCATATAAAGCTTTAACTATAAATAAATTAAAAACATTATAAACCAAAGCGGCCCTTGGGTTTATAGTTAACCCAAAATCATTATAATAATCAAATCTTAAACCTAATGTTGCTCCAAAATCATTATAATTATAAGTTGATTGCAAATAAGATGCAATAACAGACCTTGATTTACCATCTTGAGCCAAACTACTTCCTTCATCATATAAATCAAATTTAGTACCATGATATTTATCTTCAATTAAGCTATAATTTCTAGATAAATCATAATTTAAAATTTTTAAATACTGATATGATAACCCCACAAGTAAATTAAGGCTATTTAATACTTGCCAATCTAAATTTAGTTCTGCCGTTACAACCATTGCATCATAATTCTCTTTAGTAATTTTACCATTATCAAAATTTTCATTTGTTGTAATAGAATGATAACCTTTTGGAGCAGTCACCATATAATTATCGACAGCAAAAAAGTTACCATAAACCTTAGTTGAAAACTCAATATTTTTATTTCTAATGATAGAATACTCTAAGTTATATAAAATTGTATCTGTTTTATATGAACTACCTTTTGTTGCTGTATAATTTGGACCTACCCAAGTACCTCTTTTGCTCTCCATTCCAAAAAGAAATAACTTTAATTTATCAGAAGAAAGATTAAGCGATAAAAAACCATTTCTACTCCATCTATCTGATCTAAACTTTTTATCTCCTGTTGTTAAACCCCAATCCATATCAGCAGAATCATCTTTTTCAATGTCCTGATTGGCTCCATCATCTAAACCAACTCCTCCCGACAAGTTAATATCAATTCCCCTTCTCTTTATTGAGTAATTACTTGAAACTTCATAATTATTATGTAAACCAATTAATGCCTCTATACTTTTATCTTTTTTCGTTGTAAAAATATTGATTACTCCAACAACTGCATCGGTACCAAAAAGAGAAGACCCGGGGCCTCTTATAACTTCTATTTTTTCAATAAAATCTGTTGATAAATCAAAAATAACAGAAGAATTATAAGGATTATTTATTCTATTTCCATTTATCATGACAAGAATATTACCATCTTTTCCAACACCTCTAATCGAAACAAAATATTTACCTGAAGGAAGCATTTTAACGGTAAATCCAGGAATATATCTAATTATTTCAATTAATTTTTTGGCACCAGTTTTTAAAATCCTCGCTCTTGAGATTACAGATACAATACCAGGAGCTAATTTAGATTTTTGAACTCGTTTAGAAACAGTTTCAACTTCTGTATCCATTTTAAAAATAGATAATTCCTCACTTAAGGATAAATTATAATTTTCATCTTTTACTGTTTTCTTAATCTTTTCTACTTTCTTTGTTGCTCTTTGAACATTATATGTTTCAACGAAAATAGGCAATTCTAATGTGCCTAAATTTGCAATAACATCACCATTTGTTGCAACAGCCTCAATATAATAAACTACTCCTTTTTTTAATACAAAATCCGAAGGAATAGATGCAGAATATCCACTTTTCGTTTTGATCATCTCTTTTTGACTCCAATCTTGTAAAACAAAAGAGGCATAATGAAGTATAACAAAACTTACTTTTTTATCATTCTTAATATTAATATTTATATCAACAGATTCATTGGTTATAGCAGCTTTGATTTTTTTATGAATAATTTCAGGTTTTGTTTCCTTTTCTACTTTCTTTTCTACTTTCTTTTCTACTTTCTTTTCTACTTTCTTTTTTTGGGATTTTCTATAGTTTTTTGTTTTTTTAGTTCTTTTTTTAGAATGATATCTTCTTCTCGCCATTAAATCAGGTTGAAAAATTGTTAAATTCATAAGAAGAACAGTTAAAATAATTAAAATTCTTAACACTTTTACTCCATAAAAAGTTACCTAGAGATGTTTTAATAATAATTATTATTAAAACATCATAACTTAACATTAAGTAAAGAAAATTTCAATTTTTGTTAACGATAACAAACAATATTACAATAAATAATAAATTATTATTGAAAAAATATTAAAAATAACTATTCTCTATATATTATTTATCATTTTTTGATACTTATATTAAGTTATTTAAAGAGATAAAAGGAAAATATGAACACAAAAAATAGATTATCAAAAACAATTGTAGCTGTTGCAACGGGTAATTGTAGTGCTGGAGTTTCTATTATTAGGGTTTCAGGCTCAGATTCTTTAAAAATTATGAATAAAATTTTCTTTCATAAAGGAAGAATTAAAAATTCTGATTTTATGCCCCAAAAAAGATATTTTTACTTTGGAAAAATAAAAGATGAAAACATCATACTAGATGAGGCAATGGCAGTATATTTCAAAGGACCTAATTCTTTTACAGGTGAAGATATAGTTGAATTTCATATACATGGTGGATTTATTAATTCTAATAAAATATTAAAATTAATACTTAAAAATGGAGCAATTCAAGCAGAAAGAGGTGAATTTACCGAAAGAGCTTTTTTATTTGGAAAGATTGACCTAGTTCAAGCTGAATCCATACTAGATATCATAGAAGCAAGGTCTGAAAATGCACATTTAGAAGCAGTTGGACAACTTAGAGGTGAATTATCAAAATATTTAAAGAAAATAAAAGAAAATTTATTTAATATTGCAACAATCACAGAAGCAACTATTGATTTTCCTGAAGAAGACTACGACTTTATGGCTAATTATAAAATAAAAGAAAAGGTCATAAATTTATTAACTAAATTAAAATCATTATCTAGTTCTTACTATGAGGGGAAATTAATTTCAAAAGGCGCAATGGTAACTATTGTTGGAGCTCCAAATGCAGGAAAATCTTCATTAATGAATACTTTACTTAAAATGGATAGAGCATTAGTTACAGATATCCCTGGCACAACAAGAGATTATTTAGAGGGTAACATTATAATTAATGGTATCCCTATAACTCTTATTGACACTGCAGGAATTAGAGAAAGTAATGATAAAATAGAGCAAATAGGCGTTGAAAAGGTATTTTCTAAGATAGAAGAAGCTGATTTAATAATATTTTTATATGACGAGCATGGTTTTACTAATGATATTGAAAAAATATATTATAAATTTAAAGGAAAAAATCATCTTTTAATACAAAATAAAATAGATGTTTCAAAACATACTGAGATAAAGCCAGATTTGGAAATTTCTGCAAAACATAACTTAAGAACACAAGAATTAAAAGAGTTAATTTCAGAAAAATTAATTAACAAAAACTTTAATAGCGAAACAATTTTAATTACTAATGAAAGACATAAGCAACATATTGATAAAAGTATAAAAAACTTAGAAAACTCTTTAAAATCAATAGAAAGCCAACTCCCTTTAGAATTTATTTCACAAGATTTTAGATTTGCACTAGAAGAAATCGGAGCAATACTAGGAGAAGTTACCCCTGATGATATTTTAGGAAATATTTTTCAAAATTTTTGTATAGGCAAATAAAACTTATGAATTTTTATTTGTAAGTTTAGCTTAAAATCTAAACTTATATTAATTAACATATATAATTTTATTTATTTATCTGCCATAATATTCGGGCTTATGATTACCAAAAGTAAAACCAAGAGGCCAATTTGCATTGGTTATTCCCAAAAAGAAAGTCCCTCTGTCATATGCAAAACTTAATCCCAGATTCATATCCCATAATTTTATTAAATCAGTTGGATATAGATTTACATAAAACTTCATATTATATTCATTCTTAGTTTCAGGATGTAGTCTCATTGCTTTATAATCAGGCATAGACAAAGTTGCTGTTAAAATAGGATTATCAGCAATAGAGTAATAAAATCCCATAGTATAAACAGTAGAACCCGAAACTAAATTACCTTTTGAATCCATAGATATTCTGTTTACTGACAAACCAAAACCAAAAGACAAGTAATGGTCGTTTTTATACTCATAAGAAAATCCAGGAGCCGTAATTTTAGCTCCAGAAATCCAATTTAAACTAAAAGGAGAGTCAAAAAGTTGATAACGCATCCAATAAATTTGTCCATTATTTAAAATTCTATTTGTTGCAAGATTTAATTGCGATTGATATGACCAATCAGATAAATGTAAATATTTTGTCATAAATCTGTTAATTGGGTCATAGGAAAAAATTACCCCCCCAATCCAATCAAAAAATAATAAATCAGGAAAAGGATCTATAGTATCATTTTCACTTGCTCCATTTTCTTTATCCTCCGAGGATAATTTTAAAAAATTACCCTGCTGTGTTGATTCATTAAAAATATGCATAATATACATTGTTGCCCACCCCCAAAGAGCAGGATATTTGTAATTATTATAATGATAATATTCTATCATGAGTCTTGTTCTGAATCCTCCACCAAAAAGATGCCAAGTATAATTGGGTATCCAATTAGCACCATCTCCATAATGAGGAATAAATTCATAATATATAAACTTTTTCCAACCATAATCATTAATTAATGGGATTGGATTTTTTAATTTTCTGAAAAGTTCAACAAAACCATCTCCAAATCTTGAATTTCCCAGTACTTTATCTCCCGGAATACCTCCTTCTATAATAAACTGAAGAGGATTATGAAAAGCTCTTGCTCCAGTTTTATCAGGCTTATAATACCAATAAGTAAAGCCTTCTGTTTTCTTTTTTTTAACAAGCTTACTAAGCGACTTAGGCTTCTTTATTGTATTATTTTCATTTAATAGATTATCTTTAGAAGCAAATAAACTTAATATGGGAGTAAAAACAAATAAAAAAACAAATATAAATTTCATCTTACCTACAAACAAATCAATCAAAAGATTGTATATACCCCTTTTCTTTTAATCTTGCAAGTAATTTTAATATTTTAAAATCGCTAAACCTTGATAAATTTCCAATTTCCTTAATTAAGCGTTTTCCATCAATCAAATCAATTATTTCAAGTAAGTTTTTATTACTGCTATTAGCAATTAACTCTACCCGTTTTCCTTGTAAAAAATCAACTTTATCACTTGCCTTTGAAATAATCCAAATATTATCTATAAAACAATTGAACATTTATCATCTTTTTTCACTTGACAAATACAAAGTTTTCAATATAATGATATTGAAAACGATTTTCATTACCTTTATCATAAAGGCATTTTTAATAGGAGAAGAAATGAAAAAAATTATCACTCTACTTGTTTTAATAAACATTAATCTTTTTGCTGTAGATACCATAGAAACTTTTGACTTGGGTTTCACCGACTTTGAATATTACCACAAAACTTCAAATTTATCTGAAGATAATAAAATTTTTACAAATGAAATCCATATTGGCATGGGTATTACTTCAATATTTTCAGCTCATGTTGGTATTTCAAGTGAAAAATTTTCCAGCAACACAGCTATAACATCAAATTCTTTTGGCTTTATTTTTACCCCATTAGATACAACACATGTTGATATTGATTTTTATGGAGAATTAGACAATTCATATAATAGTTTAATAGGATTAGAATTAAATTATGATTTAAAAGATGATTTACAATTAGCAGGCTTTTATTTAGATTCTGAATTAAATTTTAATAATGGATATAATGGTTATTCTTTTTTATTTGGGAGTTATTACTCATTATTAGATAATTTACAACTATTAATTCAACTTGACATATCAAAAAACAATAATGAAAATTTAAATATTGGAGCACTGGCATTTGGTGCTAATTATCAACTTTACGATACCATAGAATTAATAACCGAATTTTCTATAGATATTCCTCAAAATGATGAAAAGACAGGTTATTCTGTTATGCTAGGTTTTTTAGCAACTTTACCTTAGCTGATAACATTTTATTGGGTCATAATTTTAGAGCAAACATTTTAAAACTTGTAATAATAACAAAAATATATTATTTTAAAATCAATTGGAGGCTCTATGAAGACATTAATCTTTCTAATAATTATTTTAAGTTTAGTTTCATGTAAAAAAGTAAATACCAATAAATCACCTAATGATAAATTGGGAACTAATCCCTTCCAAAAAGATAGTATTTCTAATAATAAAAAATATTCTACAAAATTTTGTGTAAAAAATAAAAAACTATGGGCAAATTCTTTTTTAGGAAAGCCAGCTCCTCTTTTTACAGTTGAGGGTTGGGTAAGCGATAAACCTAATTTTAAAAATAAATTTATTCTAATTGATTTTTGGGGAACACATTGTCCGCAATGTAAAAGAGCTATCCCCGAATTAAATAAAATTAGTAAAAAATATAAAAACAAACTTATTGTAGTTGGAATTGCAACAACAACAAAAAATAGAATCAAAGCGATGAAGTCACCAGTTATAGAATACTATTCCGCCTATGATACTCATGGAACACTTAAACATCGTTATGGAGTAAGAGGAATTCCTCATGTAGTAATTATTGCTCCAGATAAAACTGTTGTTTGGGAAGGATACCCGTTTCTAGGAAATGATAAACTAACAGTTGAAAAAGTTGGAAAGATTATTAATCAATAACTTTTATACATTTCAACTAATAAAATGCTAGAGAATTAGGAATAAAAGTAGTTACTTGCAATTTCATAACCTATAAACAGTTTATTACATTGATTTTTAAGCTTAAAATCTTAAAAATGGAGAAAAGAAACCCATGTAGAAAATACTATAAGATTTCACTGGAAAATAAATAAAAGCCAAATTAATATTAAAAAAACTACAAAATGACTTCATTTTATGATACCTTAATCAAAACTTTTGAGGAGTATTATGGAACGCTTTGTAATTAATGGGAAAAAAGAACTATCAGGAACAGTAATACCATCAGGAAGTAAAAATGAAGCTTTGCCTATTTTAGCAGCAACTCTTTTAACTGATGAAAAAATTATATTAAAAAATATGCCTAAAATTAGAGATATTGAGGTAATGATAGAAGTGATTCAAAAAATAGGTGGAGTTGTTGAATGGATAGATGATACAACTTTATATATTATAAACAAAGGAATAAATACTTTTGAACTTCCAAAAGAAGAATGCCAAAGAATTAGAGCAAGCATTTTATTTTTAGGACCAATGGTAAGTAAGCATAAAAAAGTAATGTTACCTCCTCCAGGGGGAGATGTTATAGGTAGAAGAAGGCTAGATACTCACTTTATAGGCTTAGAAATGCTTGGAGCCAACATCAAGTTATCTGATGTATTTGAGGTTACTGCAGAAGACAACTTAAGAGGAGCTGAAATCTTTCTTGATGAACCATCTGTTACCGCAACTGAAAACATTATTATGGCAGCTGTACTTGCAAAAGGTGTTACAATAATAAGAAATGCAGCTCAAGAACCTCATGTTACTAATTTAATTAAGTTTTTAAATAGTATAGGTGCAAGAATAGAAGGAATTAACACTAGTACTTTATATATCACTGGAGTTGATAGACTATATGGTGGCGAGCATACTATTGGGCCTGATTATTTAGAAATAGGTTCTTTTATTGGCCTAGCTGCTGTTAGTAACAGTGAAATAAGAATAAAAAATTGCAGAAGAGAAGACTTATACATGATTTTGATTAATTTTGAAAAATTAGGTGTAAGTATAAAATGGGACGGAAATGATATTATTGTTCCCAAAAACCAAGAATTAAAAATTAAAGATGATATGATGAAGGCTGTCCCTCAGATTTATGATGGACCGTGGCCAGCATTTCCAAGTGATTTAATGAGTATATTGATTACTGTTGCAACTCAAGCAATGGGAACAATAGTATTTTTTGAAAAAATGTTTGAAGGAAGAATGTATTTTGTTGATAATTTAATGTCTATGGGGGCAAAAATTATTCCATGTGATCCTCATAGAGCTGTTATTGTCGGCCCATCTGAATTGTATGGTACAAAACTCGATTCACCAGATGTTAGAGCAGGTATGGCATTATTAATAGCCTCATTAGTAGCAAAAGGAGAATCTAGTATGTATAATATTAGACAAATTGATAGAGGATATGCAAATATTGATAAAAAATTACAAAATTTGGGTGCAAACATTAAAAGAGAGGAAATATAATGAATAACAAACAGCATTTAATATTTTTTTTAAGTCTTTTTTTATCTATTTTTATAATTTCTTGTAGTGAAAGTAATGGTGATGGTGGAGATACTTGCCAAAAGGATGAAGACTGTAGTGAAAACCAAATTTGCATTTCTAAAAAATGTGTAAGTAATAGTTTTTTATGTCAAAATAAAAAATGTTCAAATCATGGAAAATGTATAGTAATAAATGCTAGTGCAACTTGTGATTGTGATACAGGCTTTATTCCACAAGGGCTTTCATGCACTCAAGCACCATGTATTAAAAACAGTGAATGTGCTAATAATGAAATTTGCCAAGAAGGAGAATGCATAGATGAAAATACTTTATGTCAAAATGTAAATTGTGGAAATGGTAATTGTGTTATTGAAAATAAAGTAGCAAAATGTAATTGTAATGATGGCTACATTGAAGAAAATCTTAGTTGCATTGAGGACAAATGTCAAAATGTTGAATGCTCAATTATTGAAATGTGTAATAATGACACTGGAAAATGTGAAGTTGTTACTAATCCATGTGATGGAGTAAATTGTGGAGAACATGGAGAATGTATTTATGATAAAGACGGAAATGCCTCTTGTGAGTGTGAAAATGGATACATAGATAAAGAGACACAATGTATATTTGAAATTCCATGTGTAAAAACAGCAGAAACAGATAATTGTTCTGATGGACTAGATAACAATTGTGATGGAACAATTAATGATAATTGTTCATGTAGCTCAGGTAGCACTCTTGATTGTTATACAGGAGATAGCAGTAAAATTAACATAGGAGAATGCAAAACAGGTATTATTAGTTGTGTTGGTGGTGAAGAATGGGGTAGTTGTGATGGAGAAATTTTGCCAAGTGAAGAAATATGCGATAATAAGGATAACGATTGTGATGGAACAACTGATTTAAATCCAAATGGAGAAATTTTATCTAAAAAATGCTATACAAGAGATATTTTAGAAACACAATACCCAAATTCTAGATGTAAAGAAGGTAGATATGAATGTAAAGATGGTATTTATGATACTAATAACTGTATTGATGAAATTTTACCATTAGATACTGAAATCTGTGGAAATAGTATAGATGACAATTGTGATGGCAGAATTGATGAAGATTGTGTTGCACCGATAGTAACATGTTCAAATGATATCTCAAGAGCTTATTTATTTGAAGCTCCAGTTCGTTTATCAGCAGAGGCAACAGATAGCAATGGAACTGTTGTTTCAACAGAATGGAGTTTTTTTAGTAAACCAGATGGTACAGCATCAAGTTTAAATCCAACAACAGGAACAAGAACTCAATTCATTCCAGATACAGTTGGAGAATATATTGCTAGATTTACTGCAACAGACAATGATGGAGAAAAATCATATTGTGATATTCATATTAATGCCAAAACTCGTGACCACTTAAATGTAACTTTAACATGGGACAAAGGTGGTAATAGTGATATGGATTTACATTTATTAAAACCAGGCGTTGATAGTTCAAAGTGGGGTACAATAAATGATTGTTTTTGGGCTGTTTCAAATCCTGATTGGGGTGAACACGGTGTAAGTATAGATAATCCAAGGTTAGACAGAGATGACACCAATGGTTTTGGCCCTGAAGTTATACAAATAGAAAGTCCTAAAGATGGTAAATATACTGTTGGAGTTGATTATTTTGATGCTCAAGGAATGGGTGCAAGTATTGCAACTATAAAAATTATTTGTAATGGGGAAGAACATAGTTATAGCTCTCAAGCACTTAATCCAAAAGATAAATGGGCTGTAATTGATATTGTGTGGGCAAATGAAACTTGTAGTTTAGAAACTGCAAGTAGAAATTATTAAGCCACTACATAATCACTAGTGCTTATTTCGTGGATTTTTAAGCTAGAATCTTAAAAATATTAAATTTTTATAATTTTATAAAGATAAATTAAGCAAGAAAGCTATTATTTAAGTCCATTGATTAATTTTATTACCATCTGCATCTGTGAAATTACCCATTACTATAGTAATTAAGTCTATTAATGCCCAAATACCCAAACCACCAAGTGTAAATAATTGAATAATACCAGTACCTGTTTTACCTACATAAAATCTATGCACACCAAATGCACCAAAAAACCAGCATAAAATAAATGCAGGTAACATTTTCTTTGCAGATTGACCTACTCCTCCACCATTAGCAGCAACTAATGTAGGGTCTAAAAATTCACCACAATGTTTACATTTTTTAGCATTTAAGTTTATAACTTCATCACAGTAAGGGCACCTTCTTTCTTCCATTTTTCCTCCAAATAAAAAATAACATAGTTATTATTAGCATTATAAACGACTACAAGTCAAACGATACATTTATATTTTAATAATTCATTGATTTATAAGCATTATTATTGTAAATTGGAATTATATTTTGGAGTGTTTATGAATAGCTTAAAAATCTTTCAAAGAATGACTAAAATTTATTTTCTTATCTTAATTGGTTATTTTAAGGGATATATAAAATATTTAGATTTAGATTATAAATCTTCTGGTATTTTAACAAAAAATGATATAAATAAACTATTTTCTGATATTACTATTGAAATTATAGAAGAAATGGGGCCAACATTTATTAAATTTGGGCAAGTTTTAAGTAGTAGACCCGACTTATTACCAACTTTTTTCATTAATTCCTTAAAAAAACTACAAGATGATGTCGATCCTTTCTCATATAATGAAGTAGAAAACACTTTTCTTAATGAATTTAATAAAAAACCAAGTGAAATATTTAATGAATTTGATAAAAAACCTGTTGCATCTGCATCTGTGGCACAAGTTCATAAGGCAAAATTAAAATCAGGAGAATTCGTTGCTGTTAAAATTAGAAGACCCAATATTAAAAAGAATATGCTTTTTGATTTAACAATATTAAAAAACTTTAGTAAATTTGCAGAAAAAGTATCTACAAAAGCTAAATTAATTAATCTAGCTAATATTATTAAAGAACTAGAAAAAGCATTAATAGAACAACTTGATTTTAACTTAGAACTAAAAAACCTTGAAAGATTTATTGAAAATTTTAAAAATGATGAAGATATAATATTTCCTAAAGCATTCAAAAATTATAGTAATGATAAAGTGTTAGTAATGGAATACATAGATGGAGTTAAACCCACTGATTATCAAAAAATTAATGCTGACCCAGAAAAAATTGCTAAATTAGGTTTAGATGCAAGTTTAAAAATGATTTACAGAGACGGTTTCTTTCATGCAGACCCGCATCCAGGCAATGTTTTTGTTTTAGATAAAGGCAATAAAATTGCGATTATTGATTGTGGAGTTATAGGTAAAATTTCAAATACAGAAAAGAAAATTACTTTAAATTTTATTTTAGGAGTTATACAATCTGACTCATCAAAAGTTGCAGAAGCAATCTTTCAAGCATGTGGAGGATATAACAAATATCCAAAAATTAATTATAATGATTATTTTACTGATATTGATAAAATGTTTAAATTGTATGTATCTAACTTAAAGCTCTCAGAAATAGAATTTTCTGTTATTATTTCTAAATTATATGCAATTATTGCAAAACATAAAGTAAAAATAGTTGCAAACTACACTATGATATTTGTTGCTTTAATAACAATAGAAGGTTTAGCAAAATCATTAGTTCCAGATTTTGACTTAATAGAAGAAACAAGACTTTATGCATTTGATATTATGACTGCATTAAATATGATTTAAAAGGTTAAGATGAGTAATAAGATAATATATTTGCCCGAAATAAACATAAAGGAAGATACCATAGTTTTAACTTCAGCATATTTCATAAACTATATTAAAAATGTGTTAAGGTTTAATATTAATGAAGAGATAAATATATCCAATAATGGAGTGATATATCAAACAACAATAATGAAAATCACTAAAAAACTAATAGAATTTAAAATTCTATCTAAAGAAAAAGTTGAAACTAATAAAAAAAATAAAATTATATTAATACAATCTTTGTTTTCATGGCCTAGACTAGAATGGCTAGTAGAAAAAACAGTAGAATTAGGAATAGACGAAATAACTTTTATTCAAACTCAAAGAAGTAAATTAAAAATAAATAATTGGGAATCTAAAAAAGAAAGACTAAATAAAATTATGTATAAAGCATTAACTCAATCACATCAATCAAGACTAGTAAAAATAAATCAACCAACTAAACTTAATAAATTAAAATTAAATGAAGGATTAAAAATTATATTTGATACAAAAAACGAAAATTTGACTTTTACCCCTCAAATTATAAATAATGCAAAGCAGGATATTTTTGTTGCAATAGGTCCAGAAGGTGGATTTTCTGAAGAAGAAAAAAACTTTTTTTATGATATAGGTTTTAAAGGATATAAAATGCCTCTTCCTATTTTAAGAGCAGAAACAGCATCAATTGCAGCATTAGTATTAATAATATCAAAGTTAAACGAGGTAAATAATGACTGAAACTACAAATAATACTCCTAAAAAAAAACCAAAAGACGAATTAAGAAGCAAGTATGCAAATACATTTAAATTGTTTGATGATGAAGAAGAAACCAAACCCGTTGAGGTTACTAATGTAGGAAAATTAAAATTTAACATAAAGGATTTAGACCCTAGTAGGGATGAGTCGTTGACTCATCCTGCTACAGGGTCGTTGACTCATCCTGCTACAGGGTCGTTGACTCATCCTGCTACGGGGTCGTTGACTCATCCTGCTACGGGGTCGTTGACTCATCCTACTGAGGGGTCTACTATCACAGAGTCTAAAACAGATTTAGCAACAGCTACACAAAAAGACAAACAAAAAGAAAAGAAAGATATTAGCTCTAAGTTTGATAATTTAGGCTTTTCAATGAATTCTAAATTAAACTCAGAACAAAAAAAAGATGAATTAAATAATTCAAGTATAACCAAACACTACAAAGTATTAAAATTTTTTGCAAGATTAAGTTCAACTATTTTAGACCAAGCTATAATTTTAGGATTAACTTTTTTATATTTTTTATTTTTAATTAAACCCAATATGATAAAAACACCGTATTCTTACATTGAAGGAATAACAGATTTTATAATTAATGATAACTTTAATTTTAAGTCATTATTAATAGGATATTTTTTAATTACACTTATATATTATACTATTTTTAATATTATAATAAAATCAACACCATTCAATTACTTATTTGGATATAAAATTTATAGAAATGATAATTTAGCATCACCCATTGTTTTAATATTTAGAAATCTTTTAATGATTACACTAAACTTATTATTGTTATTTCCTTATTTATTTATGCTTGTATCTGATGACAAACAAACATTATATGATAAAATATTTAAAACCTACTTTCTAAAAGAAAATTAAATGAATATTAGAAGTCTTTCTAGGTTTTTTTATATCTTTATCTTTATTTTAGGTATATCAATAAATGCAAATGAAGAACTAGCTAACGAAAACAATAAATTGGAAGACATTTATGGTAATAGTGGTCATGTTGGAATAGAGTTTTCATTTGGGGTTAATACTTTTGAATACTATTCATTAAGAAATAGCAGTTATTTTAAATATTTACTTAAAAATGATGTAAATCGCTTTAATATAAATACCAATATTACATATTTTTCTACAGACTTTAACAGATTTAGTTTTCTAATAGAAGCAAATCTTGATATTAGTACTAATTATTTCTCTTATAAATCATTTTCTTTTGGTATTATTGATAATATATACTTAAATAATGATATCTCAGTAAATTTAGGAGTAATGACTGTATTTGAGGGTAATTATAATTTTTTTATAAACTTAGGAGCATCTTATTATTTAATTCAAACAAGACATTATTATGTTATTTTAAGTGACTATTTTAATATTTTATTGAATTCGGTAAATGTAAGTAATACTCTTTATATTAAATGGATGTATATATTTTAAATGAAAAAAATAACTATAGCTTCACTATTAATGACATCATCTCTTTTATTAAGTCGTATTATTGGCTTTGTTAGAGATGCAACAATTGCCTCTAAGTTTGGCTCTGGTATTCAGACAGATGCATATTTTGCAGCCTTTACCTTACCAGATTTTTTAAATTATTTGGTTGCAGGAGGAGCATTTTCCTTAACATTTATTCCTATTTTTACTGCCTATATGGTAAATAAAGAAGAGGAAAAAGGGTGGAAATTATATAGTATTATTATTTCAACTATGACTATTATTTTAGTAATTTCCATTATTACCCTAGAAATACTAGCACCTAGTATAATTAAATCAATGTTTCCTGGATTCGATAAAGAAACTCTTGAAAAAACAATATTATTTACAAGGATTGTACTGCCTGCTCAACTATTTTTCTATAACGGCGGAATAATTTCTGCAATTTTATTATCAAAGAAAAAATTTTTTATTCCAGCACTTGCTCCATTAATTTATAACATTTCAATAATAATTTTTGGTTTGCTTTTTGCATCTTATGGAATGATAGGGTTTTCCATTGGTGCTTTAGTTGGAGCCTTTATAGGCCCATTTGGTTTACAATTTTTTGCACTACGAAAAGAAATACAATTTAAAATAAACTTTAATATAAAAGATAAAGATTTTATTAATTTTTTTAAAAAATCTATTCCTATTATGTTAGGATTAATTTTAATAACTTTAGATGATTGGCTTAGTAAAAGATATGGCTCATTTTTAGATAAAGGAACAATTTCTTATTTAAATAATTCAAGAAGATTGGTATTAGTGCCTATAGGATTATTTGCACAAGCTAATGCACAAGCGATTCTACCATTTTTATCGGAATATTTTGCAAGAAAAGATTTTAAATTATTTAGTGAATTAGCAAGAAAAAGCCTAACTCTAGTATTTTTTGTAACAGGATTTGCAACATCATGGTTTATAGTTTTTCACTATGAAATAATAAAACTTGTTTATCAAAGAGGAGCTTATAGTATTAACGATGCTATTACAACTAGCGATATATTTTTAATGTTATCACTATCTATACCTTTTTGGGCCTCAATAATAATAATTTCAAGATTTTATTATGCGATTCATAACACCAAAACTCCAATGATAATTGGTGCAATGATGACTCTTATTTCTTTACCATTATATTCATTGTTATCATCAATTTTTGAGGCGAAAGGCCTTGCTATGACAATTTCTATAGTTAAAGTATTATATTTCTTTACATTGCTTGTTTTTTACAAGAAATTTAATAAGGATTTTGAACTTATTCCAATAATTAAGGATTTATTTAAAATAATTATGTTTTTTATAATAGTAACTGCTATATTTTACTTTTCAAAAATAGAGTTAAAAACTATAAATTGGTTTTTATTATTAGCCGTAGGTAGTAGTTTTCAGTTTGTGATTACTTTATTTCTAGCTAAATATATAAAAGTTGATGCTTATGATGAATTTAAAGTTAAATATTTAAATAGAATATTAAAAAAACTTAAATTATTAAAGTCGTAAAGCCAAAATTTGTCTTTACTCTTAAAAAGTAACTAAGCAAAGCTTATTTCTTTTTATATTTGCTATTTTTTTATAAATAAGATAAAAGCAAAAGGGCTTATGATTAGGGATAATATGTATAAAAAAAATTTAAAAAAACTAATGTTACTAATATTGCTATCTTTGTTAATCTTTTCATGTGCTAAAGAAAGTGAAACGCAAAAATGTGCTACAGATGAGGTATTAATAAACAATATTTGTACCAACAAAACATTGCTTTGTGGAAAATCACTATGTTCAGAACATGAAACATGTGAAGAAAGTACTTGTAAAAAAACTCTAGTTTTCTCTACTTACAATTTATATGATTTAAAAAATCCCTATGCTTATAAAAATTTAGCAAAATTTATAAAAGAAAAAAATATTGCTATAATGGTTAGTCAAGAAATACAAGTTGAAGATAAAGAAGCATTGCTAAAAGAATTAAATGCTCTTAACATAGATGCAGAAATAAAATTTTCTACTTATGGGGGCTATGGTGGTGATGATGGAAATGATTATTTAGCAGTAATTAGTCGCTGGCCTATAGATGAAATAGATACTATACTAACAGAAAGATATCAAGATCCTATATCTGGATATTCTTATAGTTTTAATAATATGAGGCCTGTCTTAGAAATAAAATTAAAAGTTTTTGATAAAGCTATTACTATTTTTAATATACATTTAAAAGCTCAATCTCCTTGGCCATCTTGTCCCGATTGTATAAGAAAAAGAAGAGCTCAAGCTTATGCTTTAGAAAACTATATTATTGATAATTTAGACCCAATAAATGATGATATTATTATTGCAGGAGATGCAAATACCGCAACAGAAACCGGTGAAGACTTTGAAAAAGGAAATACTCTTGATATGTTAACACTAAAAACAGATGAAAATAACGAAAATGATTTTTTATCTATAAATTATGAATATAAAAGAGAATCAACTCATACTAGATACGAAAGTATTATGGATCATATTATTTTATCACCAAAACTTCTAGAGCAATATATTGATGATAGTGTTAATATTATTACTCCTTCAGGAACTCCATCTGACCATAAAGCTCTTTTATTAAAGTTGAAATATTAGTAAAAAAGAAACAGCTTGCTGATTACTTTTTTGCCTGTAAGACAAATTTATTTGGCTGAAAGGCCCAAAGTATAATAAATAATTAATCTTTTGTTACTCGCTCTTTGATTTTATCTATAACTTTAGCTTTCCACTCTTTAAAACTACCATCTTCTATTTTTTCACGGCTTTTTTCAACTAAATCTAAATAAAAATGTAAATTATGAATACTTAATAATCTATATAAAAGTATCTCGTGAGCTTTAAAAAGATGCCTTAGATAAGCCTTAGAAAAATTTCTACATGTATAACAGTTACATTCTTTGTCTATTGGGTCATGGTCAAATTCAAAATCTTTTCTTTTGATATTAACTCTACCATTCCAAGTGAATAATTGCCCATTTCTTGCATTTCTTGTTGGCATAACACAATCAAACATATCTACACCTGATTCTATACCCTCTAGTATGTCTTCAGGCTTACCTACTCCCATTAAATACCTTGGTTTATTTTCTGGAAATTTATAAGTAATATTATCTAAAACTTCATACATTTCTTCATTAGTTTCACCAACAGAAAGCCCTCCTATTGCATATCCAGGTAAATCAAGTTCTACAATTTGCTCTAAATGTCTAAGCCTTAAATCTGTAAAAATACCACCTTGATTAATTCCAAACAATGCTTGCCCATCTTTTATTGTAGTTTTGCATCTATTTAACCATCTTGTAGTTCTTTCTATAGAATTTTCTATATATTTATGGTCTCTTGGGTCTGGAGGACACTCATCAAAAGCCATTACTATTTCACTGTTGATACTTGCTTGAATTTTCATTGATATTTCAGGAGAAATAAATAACTTACTCCCATTTATATGGCTCTTAAAAGTAACACCTTCCTCTTTGATATTTCTTAAATCAGCTAAAGAAAATACTTGAAATCCACCACTATCTGTTAAAATAGGTTTATCCCATTTCATAAAGTCATGCAAACCACCAAAATCATCTAGAAGAGCTAATCCCGGCCTTAAAAATAAATGATAAGTATTACCTAAAATAATTTGAGCACCTAAATCATTTAAATCATCAGGAGTGAGCCCTTTTACACTTCCTACAGTTCCTACGGGCATAAAAATTGGAGTTTCAATTTCACCTCTACGAGTTTTAATTCTGCCCCGTCTCGCCTTAGAGTTTTTATCTTTATTTAATACTTTAAAACTAAAATCTAACATAATACTCCTAGAAAGATACCTGTGTTCCAACTTCTTTTTTTACAGCTTTTAATAAATTACCTTTTTTAAATAAATTAAAAACTATTATTTCAAGATTATTATCACTTGCTAATGCAAACGCTGTTAAATCCATAATTTTTAGGCCCTTTTCCATTGCTTCATCAAAAGAAAGCTTAGTGTATAATTTAGCGTCAGTAAATTTAGCTGGATCTTTATCATAAACGCCATCAACTTTCGTTGCCTTAAGAAGCATATCACTATTCATTTCTATAGCTCTTAAAGTTGCTGCTGTATCAGTTGTAAAGTACGGGTTTCCTGTTCCTCCTCCAAAAATTACGACTTCTCCTTTTTCTAAAAATGAACAAGCTCTTTTATATGAATAAGGCTCTACTACACTATCCATTTTAATTGCAGACATAACTTTTGTTTTTAGGCCCTCTGAAAATAAAACATCTCCCAAAGCAATAGCATTCATAATTGTTGCAAGCATTCCCATATAATCAGAGTTAACTCTTTTAATACCCGTTTCTGCACCATTTACTCCACGGAAAATATTTCCTCCTCCTACAACTATTGAAATTTGATATCCTTCTTTTTGTAAATCAAAAACATCTTTCGCAACCTGCTTTAGCATAGTAGAAGAATAACCAAAATCTTTATCTCCTTTAAGTGCTTCTCCTGAAATTTTTAATAATACTCTTTTCATATTCTCTCCCATAGTAAAATATTTATTTAAAAAAACTGCTATTTTATTTACTCCATTCATTACTCAATACTTCTGTTTGCTTCATTACAAGGCTTATAGCCTCTGAGCTTTTATTCGGAGGATACTTATATCTTTTTAATATTATTCTTATAATATTTCTCATTTTTGCTCTAACACTCTCTCTTTTTTGCCAATCAACACTAATACTTTTTCTTAATTTTTCTGTTAATTCAATAGCAATATTTTTTAATATTTTATCCCCCATTTCTCTTAGTGCCTCTTCATTTTCAGAAAGAGCATCATAAAATGCAAGTTCATCAAAGTCAAGACCAAGTTTTTTTTCATTTTCAAAATCTTTGGCAATCTCTCTTGCCATTGCAATAAGTTCTTCTATTATCTGAGCTGTTTCTATGCCTTTAACATGATAATTATTAAGGCTAGCCTTTAATCTATCACTAAACTTCTTTTCTTTTACAATATTTGTTTTAGTTCTAGCTTTAATTGTATCTTTTAATAATTTTTCAAGTAATTCAACAGCAAGATTCTTGTAAGGAATATTAGAAATATCATTAATAAATTGTTCAGATAATATACTGATATTTGGTTTTTCAATACCTATTAATTTAAAAATATCATCTACGCCATCAGATACAATAGCATTGTCTATTATTTGTTTTATAACTATATTCTTATTTACTTTTTTCCTAGGATTCTCAAATGACTTCAGAATTGCAATTTTTACAGCTTGAAAAAAAGCAATTTCTTCTTTAAATTCTTTTATCTCATCCATACCTGAACATAAGCTCAATGCTTTTGACATAGCCAAAACTGTATCAAAATACCTTTTTTTACCATCTTTTAATCCTAAAATATGATTTGCAGATGAAGGCAATAGGATTAAAGAATTTTCTTTAAAATTACTATAATCAAAACCATGGTACATATTTCTTATAATTTCAATTCTTTCAATTAATTGATTATACGCTTCTTGAGTATCAATTGTTGTTTTTCCCTTTCCTTTACTATTTGTATAAGTTTTCAAAGCATTTTTAAGTTCGTTTCCAATTCCAATATAATCAACAACCAGTCCACCTTCTTTATCTTTAAAAACTCTATTAACTCTTGCAATAGCTTGCATTAAATTATGAGATTTCATGGGTTTGTCAATATACATTGTATGAAGTGATGGAGCATCAAAACCTGTTAGCCACATATCTATTACAATTACAAGCTTTAATTCATCTTCATTGTCTTTAAATCTTTTTTCTATTTCTTTTTTAACTTGTTTACTGTAAATATGTTTTTGCATTTCTTGATTATCGCTTGCACTACCTGTCATTATAATTTTAAGAACTCCTTTTTGAGGGTCTTCATTATGCCACCTGGGCTTTAATTGTATAATCGCATCATATAATTCAACTGCAATTGCTCTACTCATAGCAACAATCATACCTTTACCACTTATAGAAGATAAACGGTTTTCAAAGTGCTCAACTAAATCTTTTGCAATCTCTTCAACTCTATTTTTTGCCCCAACAAGTTTCTCTAGAGTACTCCATTTACTTTTAAAACTTTCTTGATCACTTAATTCAGAACCTTCAACCAGTTCTTCAACCTCATTATCTATATCTTTCATTAAAGCTTCATCAATATCAAGTTTTGCCAATCTGCTTTCATAATATATGGGCACTGTTGCCTTATCATTTACAGCATCTTCAATATCATAAATAGAAATATAATCACCAAAAACAACTCTTGTATCTTTATCTTCCCTTTCAATCCCAGCTTTTCTAGTTTTATTAAATTTTGCCCTTAAAACAGAAGAAACAGCCTCTCTAACTCCATGAAATTGATGATATCCTGCATTTTTTTTAATTAAGTCCTTTCCGTTGTCTTCAAAAAGAACAAAATTCTGTAAATAATCAAGAAGTAATTCTTTTTTAAAAAATCCATTTATCATTGTTTCTAATTCTAATTCAAGCTTAGGTTTATCATTTTCATTTTCAATAGTTCGCCAATACATATACCATTCTCTATCAGCAGTTAGTGAAGCAATTCTTGCATTTATCCCATCACTAATAACAATAGCTTCATTATAAACAAATAAATCCTCTATTTCATTTTTATATGTTTGTATTTGATTAAATGCCTCTTCTATTGTAGCATTTTCTCCAACAGGGTTTTTTAATTCTATCACAGAAATTGGTAATCCATTTATAAATACAATAATATCAGGTCTTCTTTCTGTTTTTCCATTAATTGTATATTGGTTTACAACTAAAAAATCATTATTTTCTATATTATGAAAATCTATAAGTTTAACAATTTCAATATCTGCACCATCATCTTTTTTTACTTCAATACTAACACCTTGTAAAAGCATTTTATGAAATTCTTGATTATTTTGAACTAAACTAGTTTTTTGTGGTCTTTTTAATCTATAAATTACATCAGTAATTGCGTCAAAAGGAATACTTGGGTTTAATTTTATAAGAGCTGTTTCCAATCTATTTTCCAATAAAACATCTTCATAATTTTTTCTTAAAGGAGTTTCACCATTTGGGGCTATATCATATCCTAATAAATAGTCATAGCCTAGATTTTTAAACCATTCTATTGCTAATAATTCTAATTCATCTTCTGTTATAGTCATGAAACCTCCTTTTTATTTCCTAAACTCTTGCCACTTCAACCCATTTTCAATGGTTTTCCGTGGATTTACAAGCCCTACGGTCTTGTAAATTGAAATTAAAGCCCCAAAAGGTCTTTAATTTGGGTAAAAACATAAATTTTTTTATGTTTTTACAAATATTCTTATGTATTCAGTTAAAGCACTTAATCTCCATTTGCATCATTACCCACCCCAACTCTAATCTCACCACTCATTAATTTAGGTAAGAGAGTATCTCTTTCTTCTTTTAAATTATTATTATCTAATCTATTTGAAATTATTCTATCTAATAATGGAGAGATAATTTTTTTTGCCTTTTTTAAGATAATTTTATCAGGAATAATGCACAAAGCTTCACTGAAGTGACTTCTTTTTATATGTCCCATTGTTACAGCTTTATCTTTTGCTATTTGTTGAAAGGCTTTTAGGTGTTCTTTAGTCCAATAATAATAAAACCATTTATCATAATCAATAGAAGTTACCTTGAATAAGTGCTGATTCAGAGCTACTTTTCCACCACACCAGATATCAACAATTAGGCTACCTGACCATGAAAATATAACATCACCATTCTCAACAATATATTCAGATTTTATATTTATATCAGCTTTTTCTTTACCATCCGCAAAGCCACTTCTTAATTGGGAGATTTTTAATACAGGTAAAAAATTATTATCATTTTTTGGCCTAAATTTTTGAAGAGCTAAGCCGTTTAAATAATGTGCAATTTTATCCAAGGGTTTAATTTTCCACCCATCAGGCAAGCCCTTCTTATTCATCATCCCCTCCAACATTATCTTTTTCTAATAATCTATGTCTTCTTTTAGTCATTATTCCTCATCTTTATCATTTCCACCATCAGATGCTCTGCATCTGAAACAAGGGGTTGCAACCCCTTGTTGGTGGGAGTCCATTTGGTGGGAATCCTTATATCGATATATCGTCTTTTCTAGTTCTATATTTCTAGGCAATTCGTGTTTATTTCTATTATTTTCTATATACTCAATAACATTTGTGAAGTGTGATTCATTTTTTATCTTTTCAGAGAAATATTTTTGAGCCCATAAGCTATAACTATAATCTATATTGTGATTTTTTTTATATAAATGAGTTGTTTTTCCTTTAATTGATTTCATTATTTGGGATATATCTTTATTATTGGCATTTATCAGCATATGAATATGGTCTTTACAAATATTAATCGAACAAACCTTTATATTTATTTTATCTGAAACTTGAAAAATATAGTTAGCTATTTCAACTTCATCTGCATCTGATAATATAAGAGCTTCTCCTCTTGATACCTTAAATATAATCATTCTTTCACTAATTCTACTATTATGTGTTACCCATACAATATGATGATAATTTTCCACTTATTCTCCTCTTTATCCTCTCCACCATCAAATGCTTTGCATCTGAACAAAGGGTTGCCCCCCCTTGTTGGTGGGAGTTTCCTTGTTCCTACATAGAGCTCCATTACTTATTCTCAAGCTCAGCTTCAATTTCTTCTATACTTGGTAATGATGATTTAAACTCATCAGGAAGAAATTTGTTAATTGATATTCACTTACACCAATAGCTTTATTTACATCTTTTAATGAGTATTCAACTACTGTATCATTTTTAGATTTGCAAATTCCAATTGTAGGGTTATCAGTTTCAGTTGCTAATATTCCATCTACTGCTGATATGTAGAAATTTAATTTTCCTGCAAATTCGGGTATAAATTTAACAGTTTTTAACTCCACAACTACATAACTATGTAATTTAACATGATAAAAGAGTAAATCTATATAAAAATCATCTCCGCCAACATTTAATTTATATTGTCTTCCCAAATATGAAAATCCAGCTCCTAATTCTAAAAGAAATTGAGTTATATTATCAACAAGTGCATTTTCAAGTTCTCTTTCATTATAATCTTCTGTTAATGTCAAAAAATCAAAACAATAAGGATCTTTTAATACTTGTTTTGCAAGGTCTGATTGAATAGCAGGAAGGTTTTCTTTAAAGTTATTAATAGCTTTTCCATGTCTATTATATAATCCTGATTCAATTTGATGAACTAAAACAGCTCTTGACCAGTTATTTTCTATTGTTTTATTGATATAAAATATTGCGGTTTCAATATCTTTTATCTTTTCTATAATAACGATATTATGTCCCCAAGGAATTATATTTTCTAATTGTGCAACAGCTTGTTGCACAATTTCATTCCAGTATAAAAACCACCTTTTCATATAAAGAAGATTTCTTTTAGAAAATCCTTTCATTTCTGGAAATTCTTTCTTTAAATCCTTACTTATTTCATTTATAAATCCACTTCCCCATGAAGATTTTTCTTGTTTTTCAACTATCATTTCTGCAATATTCCAATAAAGCATTAACATTTCTTTATTAACAGATATTCCTGCCTTTATTTGTGATGAATAGATTTTATTTTTTATGTTTTTAATAAAGTTTTTGTACTCTTCACTTTTTATAAGACTACTCATACCCCAAGCCTCCCCAACACTTCAATAGCCCCCTTTTCAAATTTAAAAAATGCAAACCATTTTTTACCTAAATCTTTTAAACTTGCTCCAAAGGGTAAGCGTCTTAATCCCATTTTATCAGAATTGGAGGTCACAAATTGTGACCTCCAATTCTCAAGTTCATTTTTACTTAATTGAAACATAAAATCATCTGGAAATCTTTTTATATTTCTTTTAACAGCTTGATTGAACACCTTTGTTTCAACTTTATACAATTTTGCTAAATCTCTATCAAGCATTACCTGCAAGCCTCTTATTGTATAAATTTTTTCTTTTAAAGTTTCTTCATCAATTATAACTAAATCACTCATCATTCAAATCCCAACTCTTTCAAATTTTTCTTTATTTCAACTTCCAGTCTTGCAGATTCTTCAAATTGATTTTTAAGCGTATTTGTTAAGTTAGTCATCTTTTCTTTAAAAAAATTCTATTTTATTATTCATTGTCTCGCCTGCAATACAATTAAAATCCTTGATTACATTATATAAATAGTTTTAATATTTGCAATTTTTATTTTTTTATTCTTTTTTGAAATCCTAAAAGATATTGATTTTAAAAAAGCAATATCTAAAAAAAGAAAGCGTCATGCCGTACTTGATACGGTAGCTTTACTTTTTTGACATGAAAAGACTTTAGGCTTTGAATGTTTCCCTACTCAGAAACGGGTTCTGCGAGTCCATTATTGTGAAAAGCGTCGTTTTCACGCTTATGGCCTCTCGAGGTTTCTACTTCATTTGAGCAGCAACTTCTTCTGCGAAATTTTCTTCTCTTTTTTCCAAACCATCACCAACTTCATATCTTACGAAACTGATAAGTTCAAAATCAGAGCCAAGTTCTTTTTTCTTTTCGTCAAGAATTGCTCCAACAGTTTTTTTATCATCAAGAGCATAGAATTGGTCAAGAAGACAGTGTTCTTGGTCAAGAGAAGTATTGTCTGCAATAAATCTTTCCATTTTTCCAGGTATAATTTTATCAAGAATTTTTTCAGGTTTTCCTGCTGCCAACAATTCTTTCTTAATTTCTTCTTTTACTTCAGTCAAAATCTCATCTGTAAGTTGTAGTTTTGAAATAAATCTTGGAATATTCAATAAATGTTTTCCTAATCTTGCTCTTTCTTCGTTATCTTTTTTAACTCTTTCAATTGCACCTTTTGTTTCTTCTTCAACAAATTTAGGATCTAATTCTTTATAAGTTAACTTAGATGGTTTCATTGCAGCAATATGCATACACACATTTTTTGCTAAAGTTTTAAATTTATCATTAGCTAAACTTGCATCGTCTGCTTTAAAAGCAACTAAAGCAGCAACTCTACCATTTGAATGTAAATAAGTATGAACATAGTCAGCGTTTAATGTTTCAAAACGACGAGTAGATATCTTTTCACCAATTGTAGCAACTAAACTTGATTGTAATTCTTCAAAGGTTAGATCACCATCTTTCATAGTCATTAATGTTTCAACATCTTTAACATTATTATCATTAACAAAATTTGCAACCTGAGATACGAAGGCTTTGAATTTTTCATTTTTACCAACAAAATCAGTTTCACAATTAACTTCTGCAATTGCAGCTTTTGTATTATTTTCATTTGCAACAACTGCTACTAAACCCTCTGCAGCAATTCTTCCTGCTTTTTTAGCAGAAGCAGCTAAACCCTTTTCTTTTAGAAAAGCCATTGCGGCATCCATATTTCCATCTTTTTCAACAAGTGCCTTTTTGGCATCCATCATACCAACACCTGTTTTTTCTCTTAATTCTTTAACCATACTTGCTGTTACTTTACCTGCCATTTTATCTCCTTTTATCATTAAGAGGCTTATTTCTCATCCCTTTGAATTTTAAAAGTCTTCTTCCCATTTTTAGGTCTAAAATTTGATTTTTTCTTTTCAAATTTAACACCATCTTTTGATTCAGTTTTAACTCTTTCAGAGTAAATTCTTTTACCCTCTAAACAAGCATCAGCAAAACCTCTTAAGAATAATCTTACACTCTTAATTGCATCATCATTTGCAGGAATAGGATAATCTACTAAATCAGGGTCAACATTTGTATCTACAATAGCAAATACAGGTATTCCTAAGTTGATAGCATCAGCAACAGCTAAATGTTCTCTTCTAACATCAACAACAAATAAAGCTTTTGGTAGTTTATTCATTTTTTTCAAACCACCTAAGTTTCTATCTAGCTTTTGAATTTGCTTATTTATTTTTAAAATTTCTTTTTTAGAATATTTTTTAATTTCATTAGTTTCAATCATTTTTTCATATCTTTTTAATTTATCAATACTTTGTTTGATTGTTTTAAAGTTAGTAAGCATTCCACCCAACCAACGATATGAAACATAAGGCATATCTGCTCTTTTAGCTTCTTCAGTTAGAGTATTTTGTGCTTGTTTTTTTGTTCCAACAAATAAAATATCTCCACCTTTAGATATTATTTTCTTAGCAGCTTCACATGCGTCATCAAATAAACCTAAAGTTTGTTGTAAATCAATGATATGAATACCATCTTTTTTCCCATAGATATATTGTTTCATCTTAGGGTTCCATTTGTTTGTTCTGTGACCGTAATGTGCTCCACCTTCGATCATTTCTCTTAGTGTAATTGTAGACATAAGTCCTCCAAAATAATTAAGTTAGCCTCCGCCCAAAAACAATAAATTGCACCTAATCTATCGGGCGTGCGTTAAAAATCTAGTGTTTATAACAGATTATCATCTTTTTTTCAATATTTTTCTGAATTTTATTGCTTTATTTTTATTATTTTTTGCCGTTTCAACCAAAAATTAAAATTTTTGTTTTACACGGAATTTTTAATCTAGGTTTAAAAATTTAAAACCTTCCTCACTTGCACATTTAAATAAAAGAAGTTATACTCCTATTAGGAGGCTTAAATGGTAAAAAATAAGGATAAAAATAGAATAGAAAACCGTTATGATAAAATCTTAAAAGAGCTCTTAGATAATAAAATATTAATGAAACAATTAATTACAGGATTCATTAACGAAGATTGGGTTAAAAATATAGATTTTAGAACTTTAAAAAAGGAAAAAACAGATTTT
>Ga0256842_1000138_pt1 | contig 60511 bp, 53 predicted proteins | sample 4559240metaG_FD_185973 | JGI IMG/M metagenome (GOLD analysis project Ga0256842, IMG submission 185973) | Hydrothermal vent microbial communities from Guaymas Basin, Mexico - 4559-240 | ecosystem: Environmental > Aquatic > Marine > Hydrothermal vents | place: Mexico: Guaymas Basin | collected... | reverse complement strand
CAAGTTTCTGTTCGTAGGCTCAAGAATTTCGCTACACCACTGCCTTCATCTATACCATTACTGATACCAACTTGTGGTTCACTACACTTGGTGGTAAATACCTGTGACTGGACTTACACCAGCTAGACTAGTGCCATGCCTGGCACACAATTTTAAAGCATCTATATCAAATCGATATAGATGCTTTTTTATTTGTCACGCACTTACTTTTTTTTCTAATAAATATCCACTTATACCATACCATAGAAGAACTACTATAAGTACTTTAATCATACTCATTATTAATATTTCATTTTCAATATTTTCAAGTCGTATATTAGTGTTATTTAACATTCCCACAATCATTGAATTAAACTTTGATACAAATATAAATGCAACAAATGAAAGAATTTTTTTTGCTTTTATATTATAAAAAAGTGTCTTTACAAGTATCATTGATAAAAATATTGTTACTAATAGCATACTATAGCCAGAAAATCCCATTATTAATATAGTTGTAATTAATTCATATATATCTACACCTGTAACGTGAATATAACTTACAGCTTCATTAACAATATTCATATCGTTAAACTGTATATTTACAAGTAGTATTGTTCCAAATACTACTAATAACATTATTATATCTAATAAAGCTCCAAGCAAATTTGCTCCTAAAATTTCATATCCATTTAAAGGTGTTAAAAATGTAAATTGTCCCTCTTCCGAAAATAGAAGTTTATTCATTTTTCTAACATGCAAAATAAATAAAACTACAGAACTTATAAATAATATCAACATGTTTAGCCCTACTAATGCACCTATTTGTTCAGTTGGAGTATATTCTTTAAAATAAACACCAATATTTAAAAATACTATTACAACTAAACCACCTGTCGCATAAATCCATTTTCTTATCCAATCATATTTTATTAAATTAAACATTTAAAAACACCTCTTTATAAATCTCAATTATCGACATTTCTTTTTCTTCTCTTAATCTTTCAACATTCTCATTAAGCACTATTTGCCCTTTTTTAATCATTATTACTTCATCTAATATCGGCTCAATATCATCAATTAAATGACTTGAAATTATAGTTGCATTTTCTTCAGTTAAATTTTCAACTATCAACTTTTTGATATCCTCTTTTGCTATAATATCTATTCCACTAAATGGTTCATCAAGTAATATAAGTTGAGCATTTCTAGACATTGTTAATGCTATTTTAAACTTTTCTGTCATTCCTGTTGAAAGTGATTTTATTTTTAAATCCATTTCAATATCCACTTTTTTAAGTATTTCAATACATTTTTCTCTATTAAAGTCTTCATAAAAATCATTATAATAATCCACTGCATTTTTAACTTTCATCCATTTCGGAAAAAAATTTGAAGTTGGCATAAAAGCCACAATATTTTTAGTTTGCTTTCCAAGCTCTAATCCATTTACTTCTACATTTCCAGTAGTATTTTTTATTAAATTAGCAACTATTCGCATCATTGTTGTTTTACCACTTCCATTTGGACCTAGTAATCCATAAATTTTACCTTTTTCAATTTCAAGATTAATATCACTTAAAACTTGTTTATTATAGAATTTTTTATTTAAATTCTCAATTTTTGTAATCAACTATATCGCCTCAATCCTTTTTAGAATTTCTTCTTTAGTATATCCTAAAGCTTCCATTTTCATAATAAATTCATTCACCACACTTAATGATAAATCACTTTTTAATTTTTCAATAATATTAATATCTTCGGTAACAAAAGTTCCAATACCTCGTTTTTTAAATATTATACCTTTTCCTTCTAGCCCTCCGTAAGCATTTCTTACAGTATTTACATTTACATTTAATTCGATTGCATACTCTCTGACACTCTTTAATTTATCACCTTTTTTTAATTCTTTACTTACAATTTTTTCGATCATTAAATTCATTATTTGAATATAAATTGGTATCGTATTATTAAATTTCAATAAGTGCCTCCTTTCGTGCATCAGTGCTATACTAGTATAGTACACCGGTATTCTGGATTTGTCAACAACTTATTTTGTCCATTTTAAAAAATTATACAAAAAATGCTTTAATCATATCAACTGATACAATTAAAGCATTTTGATTATTACATATATTAATTCTGTAAATATAATCTGTTTTAGCCTTCTTAATCGCTATATAAATTCAACCTACTTTATTTTTTCAATATTAACTGCACAAACCTTAAATTCAGGAATATTAGAAACAGGATCTAAAACAGCATTAGTTAATCTATTTGCAGCTCCTTTTGCAAAATGAAAAGGCATAAATACAATATTTTTTGTAATTATATCTGTTATTTTAGCTAATACTTCTATTTCGCCTCTCCTTGATGATACTCTTACAGTTTCTCCATTACTTATATTTAATTCTTTTGCTTTTTCAGGCGAAATTTCAATATAACTTTCACCCACTATTTCATTTAATCCATCATTTTTTCCAGTCATTGTTCGAGTATGATAATGATATAAAACTCTTCCAGTTGTTAATACTAAAGGATATTCCTCATCTTCTAATTCTTTCGGATCAGAATAACTAATTGGGAAAAATGTTCCAATACCTTTTGCAAAACCATCTTTATGAAGATATTTTGTTCCCGGATGATCAACTGTTGGACATGGCCATTGAAGACCATTTTTTTCTATTCTCTCATAGTTAATACCGCCATATTGAGGTGTAACTAAAGCTATCTCATCCATAATTTCTTTTGCATTTTCGAATAAATTCTTATATCCTAATCTTATCATTATTTCATTTAATATTTCCCAATCCTCTTTAGCTTCACCTGGCGCATTTACAGCTTTTCTAACTCTTTGAATTCTTCTTTCAGTATTTGTAAATGTTCCTTCTTTTTCAGCAAAACATGCAGCTGGTAATACAACATCAGCTTTAAGAGCTGTTTCAGTTAAAAATATATCTTGTACAACTAAGAACTCTAGATTATTAAATGATTCTTCAACATGATTTAAATCAGGATCTGAGACCAAAGGATTTTCACCCATAATATATAGAAATCTGATAGATCCATCATGAGCACCATCCATTACTTTAGGAACAGTTAATCCATTCTTTATAGATAAACCTTCTACATTCCATGCTTCTTCAAATTTTTCTTTTGCTTTTAAATCTGTTACTTTTTGATATCCTGGATATACATTAGGTAATCCACCTACATCACATGCTCCTTGTACATTATTTTGCCCTCTAAGTGGGTTTACTCCACCATTTTCAACTCCAATATTACCACACATCATAGCTAAATTTGCTATTGATTTTACACTATCTGTTCCTGTACTATGTTGAGTTATACCCATTGCATAATAAATAGCTGCAGTTTTTCCACTCGAATAAATTATTGCTGCTTTTTTTAAATCTTCTACGTCTACATCACATATAATTGCAGCATCTTCAATTGAAAAATTCTTTAATTCTTCTTTTACAAAATCAAAGTTTTCAGTTCTTTCGTTAATATACTTTTCATCATATAATTTGTTTTTAATAATATAGCTTGTCATTCCATTAATCATAGCTATGTTTGTTCCTGGTCTTAATTGTAAAAATACATCAGCATATTCTGCTAATTCAATTTTCCTTGGATCTGCTACAATTAATTTCGCACCTTTTTTAATTGCTTTTTTCATAAATGTTCCTATTACAGGATGGTTTTCAGTAGTATTAGTTCCAGTTATAAATAATACTTCTGAATTCTCAATTTCTTCTATACTATTAGTCATAGCACCGCTTCCAAATGTAGCTGCAAGACCTGCAACTGTTGAGCTATGTCAGAGTCGAGCACAATGATCAATATTATTAGTTTTAATAACTCCTCTAAATAATTTTTGCATTACATAATTATCTTCATTTGTACATCTCGCTGAACAAAATCCTGCAATAGCATCACTACCAGATTCACTCTTTATATTTTTTATTTTTGATGCAACTAAATCTAAAGCTTCATCCCATGAACTTTCAACTAATTTACCTTCTTTTCTTATTAATGGCATTTTTAATCTATCTTTATGATTAATATAATTATAAGCAAATTTTCCTTTTACACATAAAAGTTTATTATTAATACCATCATCTGCTGGTGTTATTTTAACAACTTCATTTCCTTTAACATTTAATTCCATTTGACAACCAACTCCACAGTAAGTACAAGTTGTTTTTACTTTTTTATCAATTTCCCATGATCTAAATTTTGTATAAGATTTTTCTTGTAAAGCTCCGGTAGGACACACATTTACACAATTCCCGCAAGAAACACAAGCTGATGATTCCATTCCCATTTCAAAAGGATGAGACACATGCATATCAGCACCACGACCACTAAATGAAATTGCACTTACACCTTGTAATTCTTCACACACTCTTATACATTTTCCACACTTAATACATTTGTCAGGATCAAATGTATAAAATTTATTTGAATCATCAATATAATTAACTAATTTTTCTTCATACACTTTGTTAACAGCATCAATATCATATTCATATGAATAATCCTGCAATTTACAGTCACCAGCAGCTTCACAAGTTAAACATTCATTTTTATGATCAGCCCAAAGCAATTCTAAAATATCTTTTCTACTTTCCATAACTCTTTTAGAATGAGTTTGAACAACCATTCCTTCTTTAGCAATTTCTGAACAAGATGTTGCTAAATTTCTCATTCCTTCTATTTCCACAACACACATTCTACATGATCCACTTGCTTTTAATCTGTCGTCATGACAAAATGTTGGTATATTAATATTAAGTTTTCTACAAGCATCTAAAACAGTACTCCCTTTTTCAATTTCTATATTTTGATTATTTATTTGAAGTTTAACGTTCATTTATATCCCCCTTATTAATATACATTATACAATCATCTCTATAATTTTTTATAACTGATAATAATGCATTTGGAGACGTTTGTCCTAATCCACATAATGAGCTTCTTTTAATTGATAAAGATAATGATTCTAATTTATCAATGTCTTCAACTTTTCCATTACCATTACTAATTTTAGTAAGAATTTCAACTAATCTTTTATTCCCTTCTCTACATGGAGTGCATTTACCACAAGATTCATTCATAAAAAACTTTTGAGTTGCTAATAAATAATCAATTAATTTAATACTTTCATCACAAACAACCATAGAACCAGAACCAATTTGAAAATCTTTTTCTTTAAAAGACTCATATGAATATTCTAAATCAAACATTTCAGCAGGAATTATTGAACAAGAAGCTCCACCCGCTTGCACAAATTTCACTTTATTGTTATTTCTTATGCCACCACCTAAATTATTAATTATTTCATTTATTGTTACACCAAATGGTACTTCATATGTTCCAGAATTAACAACATTACCACATAATGCAATAACTTTAGTTCCAATACTTTTATCAGTTCCTAATTTAATATATTCATCAGAACCTTTCTGAATAATTGCCGTAATATACGCTAAAGTTTCAACATTATTAATAAGCGTTGGTTTACCTTTATATCCTTTTTCTCCAACTCTTGGTATTTTCAGTCTTGATCTACAAGATCTACCATGCATAGATTCAATTAACGCAGTTGTCTCACCGCAATTATAAGATCCAGCACCAGTATGCACATGAATATTAAAATTAAATCCACTTCCTAAAATATCATTACCTAAATAACCATATTCATTTGCTTTTTTAATTGCTTTATTAAGCTCCAGTTGTACATAATCATATTCTTCACGTACATAAATATAACTTTCCGAAGAACCAATTGTAAAACCAGTAATTATCATTCCTTCAATAACTTTATATGGATCCAATATTAATAAATCTCTATCTTTAAAAGTTCCTGGTTCACCTTCATCAGCATTACAAATAAGATATTTTTCGTTACTAACTCTATTATGTGCAGCTTCAAGTTTTTTCCATGTTGGGTACGCCGCTCCACCTCTTCCTAATAAATTAGCTTTTTTAATTTCATTAATTACGAATTCACTTCCATTAGAAATTGCTTTCTTTAAAGCTACGAATCCACCCAACTCAATATATTTATCAATATCTATTTTTACATTTTTTTCAAAATTATCAGTAACAAATTTATTAGACACTTTCAATAGTATCACCTCTTAGCTTCTCTATTATCACTTTAATTTTATCTGGAGTTAAATTACCATAAACTTTTTTATTAATTCTTAATGCTGGAGCTACATCACATGCCCCAAAACAAGGTGTATAATCTAAAGAAAATTCCTTATCTTTTGTCACCTCTCCTACATTAATTTTTAGTTCGTTAACTAAACATTCTTCAATACTATCCATACCATTTATTTTACAAACTGAGCTTTCACATATTTGAATATGATTTCTCCCTTTTGGTTCAGTATTTATAGCATCAAAAAAAGTCATTACTTCATATATTCTGCTATGCGTAACGTTAATTTCATCTGCAATATATATTGCAACTTCTCTTGAAATATACTTTTCATCATTCAATTTCTGAACCTCACGCAAAATTGGAATAAGCGAATCACTATTATATTCAAATTTTATTAATATCTCGTTTATTTGCTTCTCGTTAATATTCATAATTCCCCCTTAAGTTAAATTTATTAATCAAATTATACCACATTTATTAAACTAAATTAATTAATATAATATTAACCTATTAATTATAAAAAGGATATATCAATTTAAAATTTAACTTTCGAATTAATATATCCTTTTTCTATTTAACTGTACTATTTATTGTGCAATTAATCTTATGTTTTAAGAGGTATTAAATTACAACTCTACAACTAATAATGGAATCCTTTTTTCAACATTCTAGAACACACGGGGTATAGCCATTTTATCAGAAGAACAGGATAAATCTATTTTTGTTTTAAGTGTAATCGAAAAAGCAAATGCAATTTTTGATAAAAACAAAAATAAAATTACATTTAATTAACTGTATCATATGTTACAGTTAATCATTTATCTTTATGATAAACTGTATTCAATGAATAAAACATCAAAAGGAGGTATTACACGTCTAATGTTAATTTAAATGACCCTAGAGTTTCGGCAATAAAAAGTCAATATACTCAGGTACAAAAAAATGGTGATACAACTGAAATGGCCAAATTAAAGGTAAAAGGCAAACAAATTGTCAATCAAATAAAGCAAACTGAAAATTCTAAAAATGATTCTAAAATAGAAAATGAACATGGAGATACTTTAGAAATAAGTAGTGAAAACAAAAAAATATGAATCGATTTATGATTCATATTTTTCTTATAACTCCATACATTTTTCTATTAACTATTAGCTTTTACACTTTCTAATCTTTTCATTGATAATATTACTGATGCAAATGCACTAGCAATAATTACATATGAAAAATAAATTTGCAAACTTTCTGGAATAACCATAATTGTAATTCCAATACTATTGAAAACTAAATGTACTATTATAGGAGCAATAATATTATCAAATTTTATATAACATATTCCTAGAAATATACCTAATAATAATGTAGGAACTAATTGAGAGATATTAAAATGAATTAAACTAAATAACATTGCTTGAATAACAATAGCTAATTTTGTATTAATATGATTGTTTAATTTTTTAAGAATCATACCTCTAAATAATAACTCTTCAATTATTGGTGCAAGAACTATTGATATTATAATAACTGTAGTAAATATATTTCCACTTATCAAAGTTTCTTGTATACTCTCAGCACTTTTTTCTATATTATGAAAATGATTAACCGTTAAATTTGCTATCCCTGAAACAACTTGAAATCCAAATCCATAACAAATAAATAAAAACATTTGGTTTATGTTAATTTTCTTAATTGATATATACTCTTTTATTTTTACTTTTTTAATCTTAAAAACTAATAGTAAAAATAATAAACCCACAAAACTCATAAGAATTATTGAAGGATGAGACTTAGCAATACTTTCAATTTCTTGTACATCTATATCTACTCCTATTTTTGCTGCTTTTATTCCATAGTATATACCTATTCCAACACTAGCTGCCATTTGAGCTAGAAAATAACCTGTAACTAATCCTACACTTGATAATATTGCTTTAATTTTTGTATTCATTTTTTCTCCTCCAACTAATCCCATAAGTCAATTTTTTCTAGTAAATAGAATAAGACTTTCTTTGATTTTGTAATTACTTGTGCTTCACAAGTCATTCCTATTTTTAGATTTGCTTTTTTACCTTTATAGCTATATAAATTTTTATTTTCTACATCAGCTTTAATAATATAACTATTTATTCCATTTACTTCATTGAATATGGAATCTTCGCTTATTGTAATAACTTTTCCTTTTAGCATTCCATATTCTTTGTATGGAAGAGAGTTAAATTTATATTTAATTATATCTCCTACTTCAATATTTGATATTTCTCTTTCTGGCATTGATATTTCTACTTTATACTTTTGATTGTTTTTAGGAATTATATTTGCTATTATTTCTCCACCACTAATGTAATCTCCTAATAATATTTTCTTTTTAAGATTTATCACTCCGTTTATTTCTGCTTTAATAATACATTTATCAATATTTAGCTCTGTACTATTTAAATCATTTTTTACATTTCTTAATGCTTTTTCTTTTACTTTTATTTGATCATCTATTTTCACCATTTCTTTTGTTTCAATAGGTAAGTTAGTTTCTACACTACTATTCACCTTTGCTGTTAATTTATTTAAACTTGTCCTTAAATTTTGTATTTCTAAATTTATTCCTTCTTCTTCCATATTAAGATTATTCTTAAACGAATTACTATATTGATTGAATTTAAGTTTTGAATTTTCATAAGTTGCTTTACTTACTTTTAATGCATTTTCTGAAATAGCGTCTTTCTCAAACAATATTTGATTAGTTTCATATTTATTTTTTAGTTCTTCTGAATTTTGATTTAATTCTTCTTTTCTTAATTCATATTCTTTTAATTTTAATGAATATGTACTTTCCTTATTAAATTTATCTGTTTCTTCTTTAATTGATAATTTTAAAAGATTTATATTTCTAATTTTTTCATTTAAAACTATTAATCTTTTTTGTTCTGAATTTATTGTCTCATTTAAACTAATTAAGTTTTCGGAGAATTCGATATATTTATAATAAAATTCTTGTTCATGTTCATTGTCTTTATCAAATAAATTTTTTCTCTCAATGATACTTTTTTTGTATTTAATTAAATTATTCAAAGTTATAGTTTCAGATTCTATTTCATTTGCTAATAAAGATTTTGTAGATTTAAGTTCTTCATGTTCTATTATAAATAAAATATCTCCTTTCTTAACTTCTTTTCCTTCTTTTATATTCTGCTCTTCTAATTTTCCTGTTACTTTATTCTTAATTACACTTACACCTTCAACAGGTCTTATTATTCCATTTCCTTTTACAACTATATCTATTTCTGAGAAATACATCCATGTAAAAGAAATTAATAATATACTTAATATTAAATATATAAAGTATATGACTACTGGATATGGTTTTGATTCCATTACTTCTCTGCTTTCAGATATTTCACTAAGATTTATACTAATTTCTTTCACTTAATTTCCTCCGTTATTGTTATTTCTTCATACTTTTGCCCTTGCCATAAATCATAATATTTACCTTTGTTTTCTATTAGTTTTTTATGTGTTCCTGATTCTATTATTTTACCTTCATCCATAACAAATATTCTATCGCATCTCATTATTGTACTTAATCTATGTGCTATTATAAATGTAGTAATATTTTCTGTTGTTTTCTCTATTGTTTCTTCTATTGCTTTTTCTGTTATTGAATCTAAATTACTTGTTGCTTCATCTAATATTAAAACATCTGGTTTTTTTAGTATTGCTCTTACTATTGATAATCTTTGTCTTTGTCCTCCTGATAAATTAGTTCCATTTTCTTCTAATCTAGTTTCATATCTAAGTGGTAATTTATTTATAAAATCATGTGCTTTGGCAAGTTTTGAAGCTTCAATTATTTCTTCAAAACTAATATTTTTTGCTCCTAATTCTAAATTTTCTCTTATGCTTCCACTAAATAAAAATGTTTCTTGTGGTACATATGCTATTTTTTCTCTTAATACTTCAAGATTAATATCTTTAATATTATTATCATCTATTAATATCTCACCTTTATCTGTTTCATATAGTTTAAGAAGTAATTTTACAAGTGTTGTTTTTCCTGATCCACTTTCTCCTACTAAAGCTATTTTTTCACCTTTATTTACTTTCATATTTATATTTTTAAGTACTAATTCTCTTGTTCCATATTTGAAGTCTAAATTTCTTATTTCTACTTTTCCTTCTATTTTACTTGGTTTAAGTTTTTTAAATTCTTCTTTTGTTTTTTCTATTTCCAAATCTAATATTTCTCCTAGTCTATCTGATGCTACTATTGCCATTTGCATCATTGGTTGTAGATTAATTAAATTTTTAACTGGATCTATAAAGTAAGCAAGTAATGATTGAAATACTAAGAGTTGTCCAAATGTTAATTTCCCATCTAATACATTAATAACTCCTATCCATAGTATTACTACTCCGCCTATTGATCCTATACTTGCAGTTATTGATCCACGCAAATTATCTATCATTCCACCTTTAAATATTGATTTAAGTAATTTTATAAATTTTCTTTCTGTTTTTAATTTTGATTCTCTTTCTGCATTAAATGATTTTACTGTTTGTATTCCATTTAGTGATTCTACTAAATAAGATGTAAGTTCTGAATTATCTTCCATTTGTTCTCTATTTATTTCTTTTATTGGCTTATTAAATGCAAATACTACTACTGCATAAAGTATAAGCATTATAAGTGCAACTCCAAATAACATACTATTATATTGATATAGTATTATTCCGCCTACTATTGCCATTAATGTATCTATCATTATTGTAAGTGTTGCTCCTGATATTGCTTGTCTTATTTTAGATGCATCCATGAATCTTGATATAATTTCTCCTGTTTTTCTTGTTCCAAAAAAATTCATTGGTAAATCTAATACATGGTTATAATATCCTAGATTCATTGGTATATCTATCTTTTGACTTAAGTATAGTAATAAATGGCTTCTAAACGCATTTAATATTATTTTAAAAATATGTAGAAGTATTATTCCTATACTTATTATATGTAATGTATTTCTTAAATTACCTGGTACTATATCATCAAGTAAAAATTTAAAATAAAATGCTCCTAGTATTCCAAGTATTGTATATATTATTGATGCAAAAAATATATGTATTAAAAACTTTTTTTGTGGTTTTAATAATCCAAAGAATCTTTTAAATATACTTGTTGTTTCATCACCCTTTTCAAATTTTGCTGTAGGAGTCATTAATATTAATACACCTGTCCAAAGTTCAAAAAACTCCTCTAAAGTATAATTTACTAATCCTTTTCCAGGATCTGCTATTATTATTTTATCTTTCTTTTTATCTATTTCATGTATTACTACATAGTGAAGTAAGCTACCTTCCATTACTACATGTGCTATTGCTGGAAGTGGAAAATCCGAGAAAAATGCTTCTTTATCTCCTTTGACTCCTTTTGCACTGTATCCTATTTCTTCTGCTGCTTTTATTACTCCATATGCATTTGTTCCTTGTTTGTCTGTTCCTGCTATTTCTCTTATTTTTGTTATTGGTATTTTTAAGCCATGTTGTTTAGATATTGTTGCTAAACATGCTGCTCCACAGTCTGTTATGTCATGTTGTTTAACACAATAATACTTTTTCTTAAATATGTTTATCATTTTTCACCTCAAAATATTTTTTATATTATTTTTACACAAAACATACATATAAACTTTGTATAACAAAATATATCATATAGTAATTGAGATTACGTGTCAACATCTTTACATTTGTTTTTTTTTTTGAATTTTTCTTGACATTGTATTTTCTTTTTATTAGTATATTTATTAACAGGTTATCAAAAATCTGTTAATAAAATTCTATTGGCCATAGAAACTGTTGAAATATTATGTTAGTATTATAGGAGGTAATAAATGTTTAAAGAAATGACAAATGAAGAAATGATGCAAGTTGATGGAGGGGGATTCGCTATTGATTATGTGGCGGGTAAAGCTATTGATTTTGTAATAAAAAAAATTGCATCAACACCTTATGAAAGAAATGTACACAGAGGTGGAAAAGTTTATCACGTAAGTTATGATGGTAACTATAGCGGAAAATAAACGCAATTATTGCAGGAAATATATGTTTCCTGCAATATCTTTATAATATAGGAAAGCGAGAATCTATGAATTTTTTTATTGCAATAATTACAATTTTATTATTTGTATTTTATTTTATACAACACAAATCTAAATTTTCTTATAGCACAATTATAACTTTTATTTTTCTTGGTATTGGAACACAATTTGTTGGACATATTGTTATAATTTTTGTTAAATTATTTATATCTACAGAAAAAGGATTTGAAGAAATGGCTAAAATGGCTCAGTATAACAATATTTTTCTTACTATAATTGATGTAAGTCTTATTACTCCAATAATTGAAGAATATATATTCCGTAAATTAATCCAAACAAAATTAACCTCGCTATTTAGTATTAAAATTTCTCTTTTCTTGCAAGCATTAATATTTGGAATAGCACATTTTAATTTATATCAACTATTTCCAACAATAATATTAGGTCTTATATTTGGTTTCTTTTATTATAAATTTGAATCTTTATATGTACCCATAACATTACACATGTTTTCTAATTTTGCTCCATATATATGGCGAATTGTACCCGAAAAATACGATATATTTTTTTGGCCACTATGTGCTATATCATTAATCATCGGGCTTTATATGCTATGCTCTATTCCATCAAATAAAATTCATATGATTTCAAGACCAAAAATAATGGGACAAAATTCATAATAGTAACTAGCCAACCGACAATAAATAATACGGCAATAAGTAGAGAAATATCATTTAGTATTGCACTTTCAAATAGTAAGAAAAGAATTGACTAATACAATTGAAGAAATTTTCAAATGAGAAAAAACCCTATATTTGGGAGTCCATTTGTTATTCTAATATATTTTATAATTAATACAGTGTTAGAACGGCATTGAAAACGCAGTAGATACGAGTTATTGAGCAAGCGGTAAATTAGCTACAAATACAACCGATGTAATAAGTAAACAAGCAGCAATGAAGCAGATTCATGAAGTAGAAATACCTATAATGGTTGACATTAAAAAAGAAAAAAAGAAAGTAAGAGTTTTATATATAGGGTATTATATTTCTTTATTTTTTACAAAAAAATCTTACTGTAATAGTAAGATTTCTAATGTTTTTTATTTTTGGTGAAGGCGGTGGGAATCGAACCCACGTCCAAAAAGATATTTAAAATAGATTCTCCGAGTGCAGACATTGATTTGATTTTTCACCCGCATACTCGCCCAATGACAAGCTAGTATTTGAGTTATTTCCAATTTACTCTATTCAAGTCGGAACGTCCTTTTCAAGAGGGTCTTAGTTAGTGACCGTTATAAGTTGCTGAGACCAAACCCCCTATAACAGTAACTGCGAATATTACGCAGCGTAAGCTAAATTATTTTCAGCATTTAAAATTTGTATACCCAGTTCTTTAACGTGTACCCCAGATACAATAAACACGACTCGCTACTATAGTAAATCCTCTTCCTGTCGAAACCTGTACGCCCCCTTATTAGTATTTCTCGCTTAAAGCCCTTTCAATACGGCGCTTTGAATCTTTTTCAGCCATGACATGTCTTTTATCATGGATTTTCTTTCCTTGTGCTAATGCAATTTCAACCTTAACTCTACCTTGATTATTAATATATAATTTGGTAGGGACCAAAGTAAAAGATTTTTGTTGAACCATTCTAAACAGTTTTTCAATTTCCTTTTTATGAAGAAGAAGTTTTCTTGTTCTTAAAGGTTCTTGGTTATATATATTGCCCTTAGAATATGGGCTAATATTCATACCATTTATAAACATTTCACCATCTTTTATTTCAGCATATGATTCAGATATTGAAGCTCTACCCATTCTTATCGCTTTTACTTCTGTACCAGTTAATACAATTCCAGCTTCTACAGTAGATTTAATGAAATATTCAAATCTTGCTTTTTTATTATTACTTATTAACTTATAATATTCCATGATAATCTCCAATCTCTTTGCACATCCTTAATATTAACATAATTCATTAATTAAATCAAGATTTGCATTTATTTGTTATATTACTGAAATATTTGGTATATATATATTAATAAAGGGGTGATTTTATGAAAACAAAAGAAATTGTAATCCTGCCATATTGTAGTAAAAGAGGTCAAAAAGAATATTTAATAAAAAATGAAACTATTGAAAATTGGGATCAACATCCTGATCATTGTTCAATATCCTTCGAATTTAGCGATGAAATGGATATAAGAAAATTTATTAAAGAAAAAACAGATACATTATTGAGTATTGATAGTGTTGAAAATAACTTTATGAATCTTGGCATATGCCAAGCAAGTAAAGATAGTAAAAAAACATATTATCTTTATAGTATAAATATTTCTAAAATGGATTACAAATTTGATGAAGAAAAATATGAATTTGTTGATAAAGAAGCAATTATTAACAATATTGATTCACAGCTTATTGTTGCTTATACTAGACTTGAATTTTTAAGATTTAAATAGAAAATCCCCATTTTTGGGGATTTCTTTTATTATATTAAATTAATTTAAAATCAATTTCTCTATTTTTAACACTTACCTTTTCAACTATTACTTTTACCGTTTGACCTAATTTATATTCGTTTTTAGTCATTTTACCTACTAATTTCAAATGTTCAGGTATATATTCATAATAATCATCTTTTAAATCCTCAAGTCTTACTAACCCTTCAACTGTATTTTCAAGTTGAATAAACATTCCAAAACCTGTAACTGAAGATATTACACCATTAAATTCATCACCAATATGCTTTTTCATATATTCAGCTTTTTTAAGATCCTTAACATCTCTTTCAAGTCTTTCAGCAATTCTTTCATTTTCAGAAGAAATCTCTGATACATCTTCTACTTTCTTTTGAAGAAATTCGATCTGTTTTTTCGTCATTTTATTATCTATTATTAATTTAATAATTCTATGAATTTGTAAGTCTGGATACCTTCTAATTGGTGAAGTAAAATGTGTATAATATTCAGCCGCTAAACCAAAATGACCTTCATTTTTACTTGAATATCTTGCTTGTTTTAATGATCTTAACATCATTTTACTAATAATATACTCTTCTGGTTTACCTTTTACTGCTTCTAATAATTCTTGAATTTTTTTAGGATGAAGTTCTCCTTCACTCCCTTTTAATGTATATCCAAGATTATATACAAATTTTTTAAAATCACTAATTTTACTTTCATCAGGATCTTCATGAACCCTATAGACAGAAGGATATTCAAGCCAATATACATGTTCAGCAATTACTTCATTTGTTAATAACATAAATTCTTCTATAATTCTATTTGACTCTCCACGTTCGTATTGATAAATATCTGTAATATATCCTTTTTCATCTAATGCTAATTTTGTTTCTGGAAAATCAAAATCTATTGCGCCTCTTGCAAATCTCTTTTTATTAAGAATCTTTGCAAGATCAGCCATAACAAAAAATTCATCTTTAATATAATCATATTTTTTTAAATTCTCGTTATCACTTTTATTTAATATATTTGTAACATCTTCATATGTCATTCTCTCATTCGAATTAATTATTGCATTATTTATTTCATAAGAAGTAACAGTTCCAACTTTGTCAATTTCCATTTTTACAGAAAGAGTAAGTCTATCTACTTTTGGCATTAAACTACATAAATTATTTGATATTCTTTCAACAAACATAGGTATAACTCTATCAGGCAAATAAATACTTGTAGCTCTTTTTAAAGCTTCTGTATCTAAAACACTGCCTTCTGTAACATAATGTGATACATCTGCAATATGAACCCAAAGTGTAAAACCAGTTTCAGTTTGCTTAATTGATATAGCATCATCAAAATCTCTTGCATCTGCACCATCAATTGTAACTGTTGTAATATTTCTATAATCAACACGTTTTTTTATTTCATCTTCTGTAATTTCTTCGCTTAACTCATTCGCTTTATTAATTATTTTTTTACTAAATCCTTGTCTTACACCAGCCGCTCTTATTATTGCTTCTTCTTCAACAAAAGGATCATTACTAGGTCCAAGAATTTCAATTATTTTTCCTTCAGGATTCTTATCATCAATAGGCCATTTAATTACGTCAGCAATGACTTTGTATCCATCTTGACAATTTTTAGTTAAATTTCCTGGAACAAATAAATCCCAATTTATTCTTTTATCATCAGGTACAATAAACCCAAATCCATTTGCTTTTTGAAATACTCCAACTATTTGAGAATTGCCCTTTTTTATGATACCAACAATTTCCCCTTCTTTTTTCTTTCCATTATCACTTTCATTTAGAATCTTTACTGAAACAATATCATCATGCATACCACCATTAAGATTACTTCGAGGTATAAAAATATCAGATTCTTCAGGATTATCAGTAATAACAAATCCAAATCCTTTTTTTGCAATTTCAAGTCTACCTACAACTACCCCAAAAAATTCTGGAAGACCATATTTTTTCTTTCTAGAATAAAACAACTTACCTTCCTCAACAAGTTTAGTAAGTATTTTTTGAAATTCAACCGAATCTTTTTTATCAATATCAAACGCTCTTGCAATTTCATGATCAAACATTGGAGGTAATTTATTATCAATAATATACTCCATAATTTTATTTTCAATGCTCATTTTATCACTTCCCATATTATAATTTCACTATGTATATACTACATCTATTATACCAAATTTATTATATATTAAACTTAATTTATTTTTCTATTAAAATCATCAAAAAAAAACGGAGAAATTAATCTCCGTAATTATTAATTAAACATTAAATGTCCAAACTTCATAAATAGTGGCGCAAACACTAACGATACAATTGTCATCAATTTTATCAAGATATTAATTGCTGGACCAGATGTATCCTTAAATGGATCACCTACAGTGTCACCAACTATACTTGCATTGTGAGCATCACTACCTTTTCCACCATGAACTCCTGAACCAATATATTTTTTAGCATTATCCCAAGCACCACCGGCATTTGACATAAATATTGATAAAGGAACACCAGTAATTAACGCTCCAACTAACATTCCACCTAAAGCAGCAGGTCCTAAAATAAAACCCATTGCTAATGGAGAAAGTACAGCCATAACTCCTGGTAAAACCATTTCATGTAACGCTGCTTTTGTACTGATTTCAACACATTTATTATACTCAGGTTTTGCTTTGCCTTCTAAAATTCCTGGTATTTCTTTAAATTGTCTTCTTACTTCAATAATCATTTCTTGTGCAGCTTTACCTACTGAATTCATAGTCATTGCAGAAAATACAAATGGAAGCATTCCACCTATAAACAATCCAACTACAACTGTAGGTTCTAAAATATTGATTTTAGTTAACCCTACAACTTGCGCATATGATGTAAATAATGCTAAAGCAGTAAGTGCAGCAGATCCTATGGCAAAACCTTTTCCTATTGCAGCAGTTGTATTTCCAACTGAATCTAGTTTGTCAGTTATCGTTCTTACTTCTTCTGGAAGTTCAGCCATTTCAGCAATTCCACCAGCATTATCAGCAATTGGGCCATATGCATCTACCGCAACTGTAATTCCAGTTGTTGAAAGCATTCCTACTGCAGCTATTGCAATACCATATAATCCACTAAAACTATATGCAGCAAGTGTTCCTATTGATATTAATATAATTGGTATAGCTGTTGAATACATACCTACCGCAAGACCAGAAATAATTGTAGTAGCAGCACCAGTTTTCGCCTGTTCTGCAATTTCTTTTACATGTTTATATTCATCAGAAGTATAATACTCAGTTGAAACACCAATTAATATACCAACTAATAAACCTGTTACTACTGAATACGCTATATTAAATTCACCAAAGAAAATTTTACTAAGTATAAATGCTCCAATAGTTACTAAAATACCACTAACATAAGTGCTCATTTTTAATGCTTTATGTGGATTTGAGCTATCATTACCTTTAACAAAAAAAGTCCCAACAATTGAACTAATAATACCAATTGCAGCTAAAACTAATGGAAATAAAACACCCTTATCTCCTGTAAACATTATAGTTCCTAAAACCATTGATGCAATAATAGATCCTACATATGATTCAAAAAGATCGGCACCCATTCCAGCAACGTCTCCAACATTATCTCCAACATTATCAGCAATTGTTGCTGGATTTCTAGGATCATCTTCAGGAATACCTGTTTCAACTTTTCCTACAAGATCAGCACCAACATCAGCAGCTTTTGTATAAATACCTCCACCTACTCTTGAAAATAATGCTATTGAAGAAGCACCAAGTCCAAAACCAGTTAAAATAGTTGGATCACCAAATGCTAAATATAATATTCCAATTCCTGAAATACCAAGTCCAACAACTGACATTCCCATAACAACACCACCTGAAAAAGCAATTTTTAGTGCTTTATTCATACCACTTGTATAAGCAGCATTTGCAGTTCTTACATTAGCAGCAGTTGCTACTTTCATTCCAAAAAATCCTGCCATAGCAGAAAATAATGCACCTAGTACAAATGCTAATGCAGTTTTAGGACCTAATCCCCATGCAATAATAGCACTCATAGCAGCTGCAAAAAATACCAACACCTTATATTCACTCTTTAAAAAAGTCATAGCACCTTCGTGAATGTACATAGATAACTCTTCCATTCGTTCAGTGCCTACTTCCATTTTATTAACTTTATTGACCGCAGTAAAATATGCAAAAATAAGCGCGATTACCCCCGCTAAAATTGCAACCATAACAAAATTCATATTCTCCCCTCCAGAAAATTTTTACTTTTATTAATTATTGCACTATAACTAAAATTAATGCACTTAACATGAAAGAAATTGCTGCTACTTTTGTAATTTTATCAAAAACTTTATCATATCCTCTAGCTTTATTTTTTCCCATAAGTTGCTCAGCACCGCCGCCGATTGAACCTGATAATCCAGCTGTTTTACCAGATTGTAATAATATACTTGCTATTAACACTAAAGCAGATATTACCAATATCACTGTTATAATTGTTGAAGTCATACTAACCCCTCCTTCTTTTTTAATTGCAAAATAATCTTAACACAGTAAGATGTAAAAATCAAACAATTTAATTATTTTCTGTAAAGAAACCCGTTACATTTTAGTTATATGAATTTCATTAATGAGAGGTTCCTACAATAGGAACCTCTCAATTATTTATATGAATTTGTTTTGTTAATATTATAAATTATAAAAAACATCTTTTCCAAGATACTCAGCCGCATCAGCTAATTCTTCTTCGATTCTCATTAACTGGTTATATTTTTCAACTCTATCAACTCTAGCTGGAGCACCAGTTTTGATTTGACCAGCATTAACAGCAACAACTAAATCAGCAATCATTGAATCTGCAGTTTCACCAGATCTATGTGATACAACAGTAGTATATCCAGCTCTGTGTGCCATTTGAATTGCATTTAATGTTTCAGTTATTGTTCCAATTTGATTTAATTTAATTAAAATTGAATTAGCAGAACTTTCTTCAATTCCTCTAGCTAGTCTTTCAGTGTTAGTAACAAATAAATCATCACCAACGATTTGAATTTTATTACCTAATTTTTCTACCATTAATTTCCAACCAGCCCAATCTTCTTCATCTAAACCATCTTCAATTGAAATAATTGGATATTTTTCTACTAAATCAGCATAATAATCAATAAATTCAGCTGAAGTCATTTCAATTCCTTCACCTTTTAAAATATATAGTCCTTTTTCTTTATCATACATTTCACTTGCAGCAGAATCTATTGCAATTGCAACTTCTTCTCCTGGAACATATCCTGCAGATTTTATAGCTTCAACAATAACTTGTAATGCTTCTTCATTACTTCCTAAGTTAGGAGCAAATCCACCCTCATCACCAACAGCAGTTGCAAGATTTCTATCTTTTAATACATTTTTAAGATTATGATAAATTTCTGAACCCATTCTTAAAGCTTCTCTAAATGATTTAGCTCCAACAGGCATAACCATCCATTCTTGGATATCTACATTATTGTCGGCATGCTCTCCACCATTTAAAATATTCATCATTGGTACTGGTAACATTTTAGCATTAACTCCACCAAGATATTGATATAAGGGTAATCCAGTATTTAATGCAGCCGCTTTAGCTACAGCCATAGAAACTCCTAATATTGCATTAGCTCCTAATCTTCCTTTATTTGGAGTTCCGTCTAATTCTATCATTTTTTTATCAATTCTAACTTGATCATATGAATCCATTCCAATTACTTCAGGAGCAATAATTTCATTTACATTATTAACTGCATCCAATACACCTTTGCCCATGTATCTTGTTTTATCTCCATCTCTTAATTCAACAGCTTCAAATGCGCCAGTAGAAGCTCCAGATGGAACCGCTGCTCTTGCCATTACTCCACTTTCTAAAGCCACTTCAACTTCTACAGTTGGGTTACCTCTTGAATCTAAAATTTCTCTTGCATATACATCTAAAATATAAGACATTTTATTCCTCCTCTATTATTATACTAGTACCTGTCATTTCTGCAGGTTTTTCAATATCCATTAATTCAAGAAGTGTTGGCGCTAAATCACATAGCTTACCATCATTTCTTAATTTATGTTCTTTATCAATAACTATGCATGGTACAACATTAGTAGTATGTGCTGTCATTGGATTTCCATCTTCGTCTTCCATGACTTCAGCATTTCCATGATCAGCAGTAATTATCACTTTACCATCTTTTGATAATAATTTTTCAACAATTCTTCCTAAACATTCATCAACAGCTTCAACAGCTTTAACAGCTGCGTTGAAATTTCCAGTATGACCAACCATATCTGTATTTGCAAAGTTAAGAACAATAAAATCATGTTTTTCTAAATCTATTTGCTCAACTAATTTTTCAGTTACTTCATAAGCTGACATTTCAGGTTTTAAATCATAAGTTGCTACATCAGGAGAATTTACAAGCACTCTATCTTCATTTTTATTTGGAGCCTCAACACCACCATTAAAGAAGAAAGTAATATGCGCATATTTCTCAGTTTCAGCAATTCTTAATTGTTTCTTTCCAATATTACTTAAATATTCACCTAAAGTATTAACTAATCGTACTGGTTCATATGCAATATCAACATTTTTAAAAGTCGCATCATATGTTGTCATACAAACATAATTAGTTTTTATATACTCTCTTTCAAAACTATTGAATTCTTTATCAACTATTGCACGAGTAATTTGTCTAGCTCTATCAGGTCTAAAGTTAAAAAATATTATTGAATCATTTTCACTAATTGTTGCAACTGGTTTTCCATTTTTTAAGATTACAGTTGGTTTTACAAACTCATCCACTTCATCTTTATTATATGAATTTTCAACTGCTTCAATTGCAGATTCAGCTTTCTCACCAATAGCATTGAATAATGCATCATAAGCAAGTTTAACTCTTTTCCATCTATTATCTCTATCCATAGCATAATATCTACCACTAACAGTTGCAATTTCACCAACGCCAACTGTTTTCATTTCTTTTTCAACTTCTTTAAGATATTTAATCGCACTTTTAGGCGGAGTATCTCTTCCATCTAAGAATGCATGAAGATATAAATTTTCAACCTCATTTTTCTTAGCAAGTTTAATTAATCCTTTTATATGGTTAATATGACTATGAACTCCACCATCAGATACAAGACCCATTATATGAAGACTTGAATTGTTTTCTTTTGCGTTTTTACAAGCTTTTATAAATGCTTCATTATTATAAAATTTGCCATCTTCAATCTCTTTGCTAATTTTAGTTAAATATTGATAAACTACTCTTCCAGCACCAATATTTAAATGACCGACTTCAGAATTTCCCATTTGTCCATCTGGTAGACCGACATCAAGACCACTTGCTTTTATTGTAGTACTTGAATATTTTTCATGATATTTATCAAAATTCGGAGTGTTTGCAGATTTTATTGCATTATGATTTTTATCGTTCCTTTCACCCCAACCATCTAATATTATTAATGCTACTGGGTTAGACATATAATCACTCCTTTAATAAACTGCGACTTTTGAGAATGTATCAGCTACTAAACTAGCTCCACCTACTAAAGCACCATCAATATCAGATTTTGACATAATCTCTTTTACATTTGCAGGTTTAACACTTCCACCATACTGAATTCTCACTGCATCAGCAACAGTTTGATCATACAATGATTTAATAGTTTCTCTAACAAAAGCTGTCATTTCATTCGCTTGATCAGCAGTAGCTGTTTTTCCAGTGCCTATAGCCCAAATTGGTTCATAAGCAACAACAACTTTACTTACATCTTCAGCTTTCACATTTTCAAATGCTTTAACAATTTGTTCTTTAACAAAAGGTTTCATTTCACCAGATTCTCTTAATTCTAAAGATTCACCAACACATAAAATAGGATCTATTTCTACTTCAATTGCTTTAAGAACTTTTTTATTTACTGTTTCATTTGTTTCGTTATAATACATTCTTCTTTCAGAATGTCCGATTATTACATAATCAACTCCAATTTCTTTTAACATTTTTGGTGCGATTTCACCTGTAAAAGCACCGCTATTTTCAAAATGCATATTTTGAGCTCCAATTTTAATATTTGTTCCTTTTGCAGCTTCAACTAAATCTTTTAACATAGTTGCTGGAACACATACTCCTACTTCAGCCTCAGCATCTTTAACTAAATCTTTAAATTCATTAATATACTCAAGCCCTTCTTTAATAGTCATATTCATTTTCCAATTTCCAGCTATAAATGGTTTTCTCATTCTAAACCTCCAAATTATTATTTATTATCTAAAGCCATTATTCCAGGCAATTCTTTTCCTTCTAAAAATACAAGTGATGCTCCACCACCAGTTGAAATATGAGACATTTTATCTCCAAATCCCAAAGTGTTTACAGCAGTTGCACTATCGCCGCCACCAATAATTGTAATTGCGTCAGTATTAGCCATTTCACTTGCTACACTAATTGTGCCATTTGCAAAATTTTCAAATTCAAATACACCCATTGGCCCATTCCAAATTATTGTTTTTGCATCTTTAATTATATCTTTAAACAAATCAGCAGTTTTTGGTCCTATATCAAGTCCCATATAACCATCCTTAATGTTTTGATCTTCTGTTTTAATTGGCTCAGTATCTTTTGAAAATTCCGCACCAACAATATGGTCAACCGGTAAAACAAAATTAACATTTTTAACTTTTGCCTGTTCAATCATTTCTAAAGCATAATCAAGTCTATCTTCTTCAACTAGTGAAGTACCAATTGTATATCCTTGGGCTTTTAAAAATGTATAAGCCATTCCTCCACCAATTAATATTGAATCCACTTTATCAAGTAAGTTTTCAATAACTGCAATTTTATCAGATACTTTAGCTCCACCTAAAATTGCAACAAATGGTCTTTTTGGAGTTTCAACAGCATTCCCTAAAAATCTGATTTCTTTCTGAATTAAATATCCAGATACACTTTCATCCATAAATTTAGTAATACCTTCTGTTGAAGCATGTGCACGATGTGCAGTACCAAATGCATCATTTACATATATATCAGCTAATGATGCCAATTCCTTAGCAAATTCTTCTCCATTTTTCTTTTCTTCTTTTCTGTAACGTGTATTTTCAAGTAAAACTATTTCTCCGTTTTCCATATTATTTGTGGCTTCTTTTGCATTTGTTCCAACAACTTCGTCATCAGCTGCAAATATAACTTTTGTATCTAATATTTCGTCTAATCTTTTAGCAACTGGTGCCAAACTGAATTCTTTTTTTGCTTCACCTTTTGGCCTTCCCAAATGTGAACATAAAATAACTTTAGCATTATTTTTTAATAAGTATTTTATTGTAGGAAGTGCTCCCTCGATTCTGCTTTCATCTGTTATTTCAAACTTATCGTTTAATGGAACATTGAAATCACATCTTACTAGTACTTTTTTACCATTTACATTTATATCTTCAACTGTTTTTTTATTTAGCATATAAACCTCCAAATAACTATAAAGCAATTTTAGCCCTGTTTTCACAGGGCTATTTATTATTATTTACTATTAAACTAATCTTAAAGCTAAATCTACAACTCTATTAGTATAGCTTAACTCATTATCATACCATGAAATAACTTTAACCATATTTCCATTAATCACTTTAGTAGATAATGCATCAATTAATGAAGATTCTGAAATTCCTAAAATATCAGTAGAAACAATTTCGTCTTCTGTATATCCCAAAATACCTTTTAATGAACCCTCTGAAGCAGTTTTAAAAGCAGCATTAACTTCTTCAACTGTAACGTCTTTAGATAACGTAAATACAACATCAACACAAGAACCACATGGTACTGGAACTCTCATTGCCATTCCATCAATTTTCCCTTCTAAACTAGGTAATACTTTAGTAGTTGCAATTGCAGCTCCTGTAGTTGTAGGAATAATGTTTTCAGCAGATGTTCTTCCTCTTCTCATGTTTGCAGCAGGACCATCTAATACAACTTGATCATTTGTATATCCATGAATAGTAGTCATTAAACCTTTTTCTATTCCAAAAGCTTCATCAATAACTTTACATACTGGTGCAAAACAGTTTGTAGTACAAGAAGCATTTGAAACAATTAAATCAGTATCTTTTAATTCATCATCATTTACACCTAATACAATAGTGTTATCTAATTTATCTTTAGCAGGTACTGTTAAAATAACTTTTTTAGCTCCAGCTTCTAAATGCATAGCAACTTGCTCTCTTTTTCTAAACACTCCTGTAGATTCAATTACTAAATCAACATTATTTTCAGCCCAAGGTAATTCAACAGGATTTCTCACTGCTGTAACTTTAATAACATTTCCATTTACAACTAAATTTCCATCTGCAACTTCAACAGTTCCATCAAATCTTCCTTGAACTGAGTCATATTTCAATAAGTAAGCTAAATTTTCTACACTTGTTAAATCATTGATTGCTACTACATTTAAACCCATTTCTTTTCTTGAAGTAACCAATCTTAAAAAACTTCTTCCAATTCTTCCAAAACCATTAATTGCTACATTAGCCATTCTTTCTCCTCCTAAAATCCTTTAAAATTTTGCTAGCAACATTCTCATCTGTCACTAATACCAGTTTCGAATCCAATCTTGTTATTGCACGTATTGCTTCAACTTTTTCAACGCCTCCTGCAACAGCAATCAAATTCTTAGTTTGTTTAAATTTATGTAAATCAATACCTATTGTATTGATTTCATGCACAACTTCTCCTAATGAGTTAAAATAATATCCAAATGCTTCAGCAACAGCACCTTTTTTTCGAATCATTTCCTTCTCACTTGAACATAAGCCTCTTCGTTTTGCCATCACATCAGATCTACCAATCCCAAATACTAAAGTATCAATATTATTTATTAAACCGATTGTTTCTCTTATCTCAGGCTCATTTTGTAACTCTTTTATTGTTTCTTCAGACAATTTGTCCGGCGTAGATAATAATTTATATCCACAAAATAATTTATTAGCTAAAATTTCTGCTAATGTATTTGACTGATATTCCGCTTTGTCTCCAAGACTTCCACGAGTCGGTACTATTTTTACATTACAATATTTCTTACTTTTTACATTTAATCTTTCAATTACACTTTGAACAGAAGAACCACCTGTTATTCCAATAATTGATTTATCAACAATTATTTTCATAAGATACTTTGAAGCACATTCACCAATTGAATTTAGAACCATTTTATTATCATCTAAATTAAGAGGTGCAATTATTACTTTTTTTATCCCTAAATAATCAGCTAATATTTTTTCGCTTTCGTCAATACCTTTAAACATATGGTAAAGCTTATCAATTTCTTCTAATACTTTTTTACCCTCGTCAGTAATTATCATACCCTTTAATGTAGTGTCTAATAATTTATTTTCTTTTAATTTATCAGTTTCTTTTCTAATGATTCTTTCAGAAATATCCATTTTCACTGATAATATTCTTCTTCCAACGGGCTCAATCATATTTACAATTTTCAATATCTCATATCTTTCGATAAATGTTTCTTGAAATTCAGGTGCTAATTTAAATAGAACTTTTAAAAAATCCCCTGTTTTAGATTTATTTTCATTCATTTCAATACTCCTCGGACTTGTTCTGTCCCTGCTGCGATATTTGTCCCGTTCGAGCCAAAAAAAATAAACTTCCCACCTCATAATAATAACATACTCAGGAAATTTATCAAGTCTTTTTAAAATCTTTTTCTTTTTCTAGATGATTTAATTCTAATTGCTTCCCTATATTTTGTAATAGTTCTTCTTGAACAAGATATCCCAAATTGATCTAACTTATCCGTTATTTTTTGATCACTTATTGGATGACTTTTATCTTCTTCATTTATCATCTTTTTAATTAAAAGTTTAATACTTTCAGCTGAAATACCACCATTTTCAGTTTGAATGCCAGCCTGAAAAAAATATTTAAGTTCAAATAAACCGTATGAACATTGAAGATACTTGCCATTAGCAGTTCTGCTTACAGTTGATTCATGAACTTCAATAGCATCTGCAACATCCTTCATATTTAAAGTTTTTAAAAAAAGTGCACCTTTTTCAAAAAAATCATATTGCTTCTTAACTATTTCTTCTACCACTCTATAAATAGTCTCTCTTCTTTGTTCAATACTTTTGATTAAAAATAATGCTTTTTGCATTTTCTTTTTAATGTACTCTTTTTCATTTTCTTTTGTTTTACTATCTTTTACAATTTTCTTATAAAACGAACTTAAAAAAAGTCTTGGCGCAGTATAATTTGAAATTGTAATTCTATATTCTTCTTCAACCTTTTCAACTATTACATCAGGTTCAATATATTTCGTATTGACACTATTGAAAATTCTTCCGGGTTTAGGTTCTAAAGTTTTTATATAATCAACAATTTCTTGAATTTTATGAACAGGTTGATTAATTTCTTCAGCAATTTTTTTTAAATTATTTTCTGATAAATCCTCTAAATAATTATTAACAATCTTCTTTGCAATGATATTATCTTCATCTTTTCTATATAATTGAATTAGAAGACATTCCTTAATATCTCTAGCACAAACTCCAACCGGTTCAAATTCTTGTAAATATAAAATAACTTCATTAATCATTTCATCTGAAATATTAAATTCCTTATGAATTTTTTCGTTATCATATTCTAAATATCCATTTACTCCGACACTATTAATCAAATATCTAGCGATATCATAATATTTTTCATCTAAATTTGAAAAAACAAGTTGTGTTTCTAAAAATTCTTTCAAATCCATATTTTTTGATACAAATTCTTCATAATTATAGTCTTCATAATCAGTACTATATGAAACATCATCATATCTATTGTGATAACTGTCATCGCTAACAGCATCCCAATCTATTTTTTCGATTTTTTCATCAATAGTATCTTTTTCCAAGGTCGGATTTTCCAATAATTGTTCCTCAATAAATTGATTTAATTCAACAGAATTATATTGTAAAATTTCTATAGCCTGCCTTAATTCAGTTGTCATCACAAGTTCTTGTCTTTGCGACAATTCCAGGTTAAATCCCATTTTCATAATATTTCCTCCATAAAACGATTATATCATAAAAAAGACTAAAATAAAGATAAAACAGATATTAGAACATATAACTTTTACATTAGACAAAAAACGTTTAGATTCATAGAATCTAAACGTTTTTACTATTGATTATCTTTGTCCTTTGTCGTAAGGTTCTCCAGCAGCTTTTGGTCCAACTGAACTACCACTAAATATCAATAGAGCAACAATTGTTAATAAATATGGTAAAATTTTGAAAAATTCTTGTGGAAATTTTGCAAGAAATGCGAAATCCGTTGAATAAACACTAAGTATTTGTGAAAATCCAAAGAATAAACTTGCTCCAAGTACTCCAGCAGGTTTCCATTTACCAAATATCAATGATGCTAAAGCAATAAAACCAACACCATGGATACTTCCAATTGTATATTGAGTATCAAATGTTAATACCATTATAGCTCCTCCAAGTCCACCAAGTGCACCTGAAAGTAAAACTCCAATATATCGCATTTTATAAACACTAATACCCACACTATCGACAGCCTGTGGATGCTCACCAGTTGCTCTTAATCGAAGACCAAACGGTGTTTTATAAAGAACATACCAACTAGCTATAACTATAATCAAAGCAATATATACAGTTGGATAAATATTTTCAAAAAATATTCTTCCAATAATAGGTATTTTACTTAACCCTGGATAAGTAGTTTTAATAAAACCAGTCTCAAAGCTCTGTGTTCTTTGTTGATGAAAAATTACTTGAGATAAATATACAGTTAAACCTCCAGCCAATAAGTTTATAGCTGTACCAGAAATAACCTGTTCAGCTCCTAAATTAATACTAATATATGCATGTACAAGAGATATTAAAACACCTGCAATTAAACCAAATAAAAGTGCAATCCATGGTGCAAAAGAAGTTGATTTTTCTAGAAATACTATTGATGTTGCAGCAGTAAATCCACCAATCATCATAATACCTTCAAGAGCAACATTTACAACACCACTTCGTTCTGAAAACATTCCACCAATTGCAGTAATTATAATAGGAGTTGAAAAAATTAACGTTAACGTCATCATAGAATATATAACTTCCATTATTTACCCCCTTTCAAACGTTCTAACAGCATTTTTATACCATTTTGCATAGCTATAAATAAAATAATCATAGAACTAATAATTACAGCAATATCCTTAGGAATTCCACTAGACTGCATAATAGGCTGTGCTGCGTTTAATGCTCCAAACAGTAATCCACCTAATAATGATCCCGCAGCAGTATTACCTCCAACTAAAGCTACAGCAATCCCTGTAAACCCATACCCTTCAGCCTGCGGTAAAACACGACCATAACCAAACGTTCCAATTGCTAAAACAGTTCCACCTAGTCCTGCATATGCTCCTGCAATTACCATTGATAAAGCTGCTCTAGAATTTACTTTAATACCAGCATATTTTGCGGCATCTGGATTATATCCAACAGCTTTTAATTCATAACCAAATGTAGTTTTTTCAATAATATACCAGAATGAAAACACAGCTATAATAACTAAAATAAAACCCCAATTAAGTCTTGAATGGTTTGTTATATCAGATAAAAAATCACTTTTTAAAGTTGCTCCTTTTACAAGTGCAACTGTTTTTGAATTTGTACTTCCAGGAAGTTTTTTCAAATAATAATTAGTCATAAATAATGCAATATAGTTCATCATTATTGTAACTACAACTTCATGTACATTATATTTTGCTTTTAAAATCCCAGGAACAAATCCCCAAATAGCTCCTGCCAATGCGCCAGCAAGTATTACTAAAGGTAATAATAATACCGGTGGCAATGGAACAAGAATAGCAACTACAACTGAAGCAAAAGATCCAACAATCATTTGTCCTTCAGCACCAATATTAAAGAGTCCTGTTCTAAAAGCAAATGCTACAGATAAACCAGTTAAAATAATAGGCATTGCAAAAACAAAATATTCACCAAGATATCTTGCATTAAATATTGCTTTACCAGTACCAATTTTACTTAAAGTAATTCCAAAAACTCCTCTTATAATTGATGCAAACATATCAAGAGGGTTTAATCCTGAAAAAATCATAATTATACTTCCTACTAAGAAACCAAGAATTATGGAAATTGCAGGAATAATAAAATGATGATTTTTTTCATCTAGTATATAGTCATAAATTTTTTTCATTTTTTATACCTTTCCTCTCTTAGCACCAGACATCATAAGTCCTATCTCATTTTCATCAGTTTCGCTAGCATTAAGAATCCCTACAATTTCACCTTCATAAATAACTGCTATACGATCTGAAACATTTAATACTTCTTCCATTTCTAAAGACATTAATAATACTGCTTTTCCAGCATCTCTTTCTTCAATTAATCTTTCATGTATATATTCAATAGCACCAACATCAAGCCCTCTAGTAGGTTGAGCAGCGATTAATAATTTAGGAGATCTATCAATCTCTCTTGCAATAATTGCTTTTTGCTGATTTCCACCTGACATACTTCTTGCTTCAGTAATACTACCTTGGCCACTTCTTACATCAAACATTTCAATTAATTTTTCTGAATAAGCACGTATTGCATCAGGTTGAATAATTCCTTTTATCGAATAAGGTTCTTGAAAATAATTTTGTAAAATAAAATTCTGTTCAACTGAAAAATCTAAAACCAATCCATGTTTATGTCTATCTTCTGGAATATGTCCAATTCCTAAAAGAGTTCTATTTCTAATAGATTCATGTTCTATATTTGTACCTTCAAATAATATTTTTCCGGATTCAATTTTCTTTAATCCAGTAATAGCTTGTATCAATTCAGACTGTCCATTACCGTCAATTCCAGCTATACATAAAATCTCACCTGCTTTAACTTCCAAATTAAGGTTTTTAACTGCTAGAAGCTTTCGTGAATCAAGCACATTTAAATTTTCTATTTTCAATACTACATCAGTTGGATTTGCAGGTCCTTTTTCAACTTCAAAACTTACTTCACGACCAACCATCATTTCAGCCATTTCTTCTTCAGAAACACTTCCAACATCAACAGTACCAATATATTTTCCTCTTCTTAAAACAGAACAACGATCAGCAACCTCTTTAATTTCTTTTAATTTGTGAGTAATTAAAATTATTGATTTCCCCTCTTTTACAAGTTCTTTCATAATTCCCATAAGCTCTCTTATTTCTTGTGGAGTTAATACTGCTGTCGGTTCATCAAATATTAAAATTTCTGCATTTCTATAAAGCATCTTTAGTATTTCTACTCTTTGCTGCATTCCAACAGTAATATCTTCAATTTTAGCATGTGGGTCAACACTTAATCCATATTTATCACTGATTTTTGCAACTTTTTTAGCTGCAGCATCAATATCAATTCTACCAAATGATTTTTTAGGTTCAAGTCCTAAAATAATGTTTTCTGTTACAGTAAAATTATGAACTAATTTGAAATGCTGATGCACCATTCCAATACCATGTTCATTCGCAACATTTGGATTTTTAACATTTACCTCTTTCCCCTTTATTAAAATTTTACCTTCTTCAGGTTGGTATAAACCAAATAAAACACTCATTAGAGTTGATTTTCCAGCACCATTCTCGCCAAGTAAAGCATGTATTTCTCCATCCTTAACTTGTAAAGTAACATTATCATTTGCTTTAATGCCAGGAAATTCTTTTGTAATATTAAGCATTTCAATTACATAATTCATAATCTCTCCTGTCTCTTTAAATTCTTCTACAAATACCACTAACTTTTATAACTTTCTTTTTGAAAATATTTTGATTAGGTATGTATTTTTTTTTATCAGTATGTAAAAAAAGCCAAGATCAAATTGTCTTGGCTTTTAATAGCTTTAACTATTTCAAACGATTAGGTAATACAGGAACTTCAATTTCTCCTGAAATTACTTTTGTTTTATATTCATTAACAGTGTTAACAATCTCATCTGATAAGTTAGGGTTTTCAGCAGGGATTCCAACACCATCATTAGCCAAACTATAAACTAATACTTCTCCACCTGGGAATTCTCCAGCTAAAGTTTTAGCAGCAACGTCATAAGCAGCAACGTCTACTCTTTTCATCATAGAAGTAAGAACTGCAGAATTATCTCCATCATAAATACCATCAGCATATTGATCTCTATCTACACCAATAGCCCAAACATCTTCACCATTAGTTCTTCTATCTTTAGCTTCTTTAATTAAACCATTTCCAGTTCCACCAGCAGCGTGATAAATAATGTAAGCACCTTGATCAAACATCTTAGCAGCTAAAGTTTGTCCAATTTGAGTGTCAGAGAATGATCCAGCATACTCAATTAAAACTTTCATATCAGGATTAACTGCAGCAACACCAGCTTCAAATCCAGCTTCAAATTTTTGTATTAAATCAAAGTCCATTCCACCAATAAATCCTACTGTGTCTTTTCCAGCTTCATCAGCTTTTAAAGCAGCAGCAACACCAGTTAAGAAAGATCCTTCATTTTCAGCAAATACTGCGCTAACAAGATTTGGTCTGTCGCCAACAACCGAATCAATAATTAAATATTTTTGATCTGGGAAATTACCTGCAACTTCACTCATTGCATCAGCAAATAAGAATCCAGGTGCAACAATTAAATCTAATTCTTCATCAGAGAATGTAGCTAAATTTGGATTATAATCAGCATCTGATGCAGATTGTAAATATTTAGTTTTTACGCCAGTATCTTCAGCAAATCTTACAATTCCTTCCCAAGTACCTTGGTTGAAAGATTTATCATCAATACCACCAACATCAGTAACTAAACCAACTGTAAAGTCAGGTGTTTCAACAACCGGCTCAGCAGCAGCTGGTTCTTCAGTCTTAGCAGGTTCTTCAGTCTTAGCAGGTTCTTCTGTTTTAACCGGTTCCTCTTTCTTTGCGCATCCTACGAATGCAGTCATCACAAGTGATAACACTAATAACATTACTAAAAATTTTTTCATTTTTCCTCCCTTATTATATACACTAACATTTTTAAAATATACCATATTTTTACCATTTAAAACATTTTTCAATAAATAGTTAAAAACGTTTTTTTAAACTAATTTTATTATAACGCCAAAAATAAAACATTACATCATAATTACTTAACAAATAATAGATTTAATTACTTGCTATTTTTAGTTATATGTATATTTTAGTTTGTGTTATTTCTACAAATCAAATCAATTTCTAAATTATTGGTATATTTTATAGTAACTCACTTTAATAACATTTATTAAAGACATTTACATTATATAATTATTATTCATTTTTATCAACATTATATTCATATGTTAATAATTATTGAAAATTTACTATTATACTAATCATTCGTTTTCTTCTGATATTTTGGCAGATAAATTGTAAAAGTTGTACCAACATCTACTATTGAATCAACTTCTATGCGTCCATTATGCTTATTAGTAATAACATCATAACTTATACTTAAACCTAATCCTGTGCCAGTTCCAATTGGTTTTGTAGTATAAAACGGATTAAATATTTTTGTTAACACTTCTTTTTTCATTCCACAACCATTATCAGTAAACTCTATCACAACATAATCAGATATTTCACTTGTTTTAATAGTAATTTTTCCTCGTTCAACATCTTTGTTTTCTTTATCTGCTTTATCTACCATCTTTTTTATAGCATATACTCCATTAACAATCAAGTTTAAAAAAACCTGATTTATCTCTCCACCAAAAGCTTGAATTTTAGGAATTTCAGCAAAATTTGTTTCCACATCAGCAATATATTTATATTCATTCTTTGTTATTATTAAAGTTTCTCTTATTCCTTCATTAATATCAAATTCTGTAAGTTCTTTAAAATCGTTAATTCTAGAAAAACCTTTTAAACTTTTCACAATATCTTTCAATCTAGCAAGTCCTGAATTAGTATCGCTTAGCAACTCAGAAAAATCATCTATTATAAAATCATAATCATTTTCAAGTTTAAATTTTTTAATATTTTCATCTTCTAATTCTAAATCATCATATTTATTCATTAATTTTAAAAATATTTCAACATATTGATTTAACATATTAAAATTACTAATTATAAACCCTAAAGGATTATTCATTTCATGTGCCACTCCAGCAGCTAATTGACCAATTCCGGCTAATTGTTCTTTTTGAATTAAAGCAGATTGAGTAACTTTCAATTTTTCATTTGCTTCTTTTAACTTTTCATGTTGATAATTAATATCTTCTAATCTGCCAGCAAGTTTTTTTTGTAAACTTATTTCTCTTAACGCATTTCTTACTCGAGCTATTAATTCGTTTTTATTGAACGGTTTTAAAATATAATCCGAAGCCCCATATTCATAACATTTCATCAATGTATCATAATCCATAATTGATGTTACTATTAAAACTTTAATATGTTCTAATTTTTTATTTCCTTTTATTTCTTTTACCACTTCAATTCCATTCATTTCTTTCATAATTAAATCAGTTATCACTAAATCCACATTGCTTTTTCTTATCCTTTCAAGTGCTTCAACAGGATTTTTAAATGTTTCAATTTCAATCCTATATAAATTTTCATATAATAATTTTTCAGCCATAGTAAGCATCATTTTTGAATCATCAATAATTATTATTTTCATATCATTCCTCAATTCTTTTGTGAATTTCAAGTGTTATTATATCTAAATTATTTTCTTTTTCTATAAAATTAATTTCGCCATTTAGCATTTTAGCAAAAACTTTTAATATAATTAAATTAGTATTATTTCTTATGCTATTTTTTGATTCCATAGAATTAATTTTATAAATAAAAATAATATTATTTTCATCACTCAAATTCTTTATTTCTAATTCAATTTTAGAATTTAGATTTTTTCTAAAAACATTATTTATAATAATTTCCGAAATCATAAAAATATAATCAAATTTTATATGGAATTCATAATAATCACTAATTTCACTATTAATGCTAATTTTTGAATTAGCAATTTCATATTTAGATGAATATTTTGTTTTTAAAAATGAACTTAATCTATCTTTAAAATATTTCAAATTAAAATGATATTTTGTTAAAGGCATCCTATTAATAAATTCAATAACAATCGATTCCAAATAATTTAATTCTTCTTTCATTTGAACAATTGTAATTAATTCATTTTGCATATCATTTGTTAATAAATATAGATAACTAGACATCATTTTAAATAGTTTAATAACATTTTTAAAATCGCTTTCAATTTCTAAAAATGAGTTTTTATTACTTTCTATCATTCTTATAAATAATTCATTTCTTTTTTCAATAGAAATAACATTCGTTTTAGTAATTAAATTTTCATCATATTTCCTAAGTTCTTCTCTTATCATAGGTTTTAATTCTGTTTCCAAATCCCAAGGTTTTAAAATGAATTTATCAATATTAGTAATATTAACACTTGCTATTACTTGAGCTGTACTTGCATACCCCGATAAAATGATTTTTTTTATATCCTTATCTATTTCATTTACTTTCTTTAATAATTGTATTCCATCCATTTCAGGCATTTTCATATCTGACACAACTACTGAAATATTGTTATTTTTTATTATTTCAAGCGCTTCTTTTCCAGAATTCGCAAAGAATTTATTATATTCTTCTAAATGAACTCCTCTTTTTATCGCTTTTAGCACTTGAAGTTCATCATCAACAAATAAAACATTATATTTTTTCATATCCACATTCATTTTACCACTCTCCAATTAAATGTTATTAGATTCTAATTCCATAAATTCATCAATTTTTTTATAAAATTTGTCTTCAGGAATCTCTAAATAATTAAATACTCTAATATCTATATCATCTTTTATCATATCTGGCTTAAGAATTCTCCATGATAATATATTTGCTAAATGTATTACTGAAACAATTTCTTTATTAATTACAACATCATTTAAAGGATCATGATGAAACATTGCAGTTTCGATTATTGGATAAGGTATACCCCACCAATTTAATAAATATCCGCCAATCTTAACATGATCAAATCCAATCATTTCATTTTCATATTGAATTCTAATTTTTAAATCAACAGGATTATTATTAAGTAATATATCCATATTTCTATTTTCGTTTTCAAAATAATTCATTATTACTACTCTTCCAATATCATGCAATAAACCTGCAGAAGAATAAAGCTCAGGAATTTTTTTTAATAATATTTTTTTATAAATAAACCCAGCGATTTTATTTGTAAGTAAAGCATGTTTCCATAAATCTTTCATATTATCTACGTTTTCAGAATTAAAAACACTATTACTTAATATTATATTTTTAAGATTAGTTAAACCAACATACATTATTGCTTGTTTAACAGAACCTATATTATTATCATAAAATGCGGAATTAGCTATTTTTAATATAGCTACTGAAAGTGATTGATCTTTTTCAATTTCATCGGAAATCTTTTCAACCGATTCATTCTTATCAATCATTTTATTTATTTTTATATATATTTCAGGAACAGTGGGTAATGATTCTAAATTATTAAAATATTCTAATAATTTTTCATCAGCTATTATATCTTCAAATTCAAAAACTTTTCTAATAATATTCAAAAGTTCACTATTATTCCAAGGCTTTTGTAAATAAGTTCTCATTAAATTCTTTCCTAATGCATCTACTACATCTTCTTTTTTTGAATAACCACTTAAAATCAATCTAATAACTTCTGGGTAATCATCTTTTACTTTTTTTAATAATTCAAATCCATCCATCTCTGGCATTCTAACATCTGAAATTATTAAATTAATATTATATTCATTTAAAATTTTTAAAGCTTTTTCCCCACTATCAGCATAAAAACAATTATAATCACTTTTAAAAAAAACTCTTCTTAAAGATTTTAATATTTGTTTCTCATCATCAACAAATAAAATTTTTCTTTTTTCAATACTATCTTCCAAAATTCCCTCCAATCTTTAATCACTTAAAGCATAATAGAAATAAACCATTCAACTAATTCAGGATCAAATTGTGTACCTTTACATCTTATTATTTCATCAATAGCCTCTTTATGTGTTTTTGCTTTTTGATATGGCCTCCCACTTACCATAACATCATAAGAATCCGCAATAGATAGCATACGTGATAAAAGTGGTATTTCATCTCCTTTTAGCCCTTTTGGATATCCTTTACCATCAAATCTCTCATGGTGAGCTAATATCTTTTCAGCAACAGAACGAAGCTCTGGAATAGTTATACAAATATTATAACCTTTTTCAGGATGTTGTTTAATCAATTCCCACTCATCATTTGTTAATTTTTCTTTTTTCATTAATATTTCTTCAGGTATTGCTAATTTTCCAATATCATGCAATAATGCGATAAGAGTAATTTCATCAACTATATCCGCTTTTAAATTCATTTTTTTTGCAACTACTAAAAGTATATTCTTTACTCGTTCAGTATGCATTTTAGTTTCAAAATCCTTTTCAAATAAAGATTCTTTCAATGTCTCTAAAAAACATCCTCTATTACTATTAACGTTTAACAATTTATTTCTATACATTTTGTTTTCCGTTATCTCGATTAATTTAACAATATTATCAGCTTCTTTTTTATCATTTATAAATGACAAACCTGCAGAAAGGCTAATTTCAAACCCTTTAGCTGGTATATTAACAAAATCAATAATTCCTAAATATATTTTTTTTGCTAACTCGTTTTTAACATTTGGCATAAATACTAAAAATTCATCACCTTCCCATCTAAAAATTACACCATGTTTCTCGAATGTTTCCGTTAAGAATTTTGCCGTAGATACAATAACTTCATCACCTTTCTTATGCCCAAATACATCATTAATTACTTTCAATTTGTTAATATCAATAACCATTAAAGCAAAAGGTAATCTTTTTTCAATATCTATTCCATTTATAAAAGTTTTAAAATAATTTCTACTATATAATTGTGTTAAATTATCGTGAAAATTTAAGAATTCTATCTCATAATAATTTTTCCTTAATATTTGATTTTGTTTTTTAAGATCTACATTTTTTTTAATCAACTCTTCCATTAATTCTTGAATTTCATAATACGAATTTCTATATTGAAAAATTTTATTTGTTAATTCGATTTCAGTACATGGTTTGAAAATATAATCAACTGCACCTAACTCGTATCCCCTTTTTTTATCTGCTTCTGTCATATAAACTCCAGTTACAAAAATAACGGGAATATGAGATGTGAATTTTTTATTTTTAATAATTTTTATAAGCTCGTAACCATTAATATCTGGTAAATTTAAATCCATCAATATTAAATTGAAATCATTTTCTAATAAACCTTTAAGTGCATCTTCCCCTGTTAAATAAAAGGAACATTCACACCCTTTAATTCCTTTAATGATTGCTTCCCTCGCTTTAACATTATTAATATTGTCTTCAACAAACATTATTTTAAAAACTTTCATAATAACCCCCTACTTATTAAATCCTTTCTTGTAAATACAACATCCTTTTTTATATTGAATAAAATCTGTTTGAAAATTACTATTAAGTGATTCGTTTTTACCTAATGCCAAAATTCCAACATCTTTTAAAGAATTCAAAAATAAATCGAGAGTTTTTTTCTTTAATTTATTATCAAAATATATAAAAACATTACGACAAATAATAAAATCAAATTCGTTAAATACTTTATCAACTGTCAAATTGTGTTTAAAAAAATAGACTTTTTCTTTAATTATTGATTTAACTTCAAAGCACTTATCATATTCATTAAAATAATCCATCACTGAAAATTTTCCGCCTACTTTTTTATAATTTAACTCTAACTCTTTTTTAATATCGTTTGAATAAATCCCGTTTTCTGCTTCTTTTAAAACAGATTCATTAAAATCTGTTGCATATATGATGCATTTATTTAATAATCCCATTTCATATATTATTGCAATTGAATATGGTTCCATTCCATTTGCACAACCAACACTCCAAATTTTAAATTCATATTTTGAACTCATATTTTTAAAAATATCATCTCTTAAAATTTTATAAAAACATTCATCTCTAAAAAACTGTGTTACATTTATTGACATTTCGCTAATAAAACACTCACAAACTTCATTATTATTAATAATTAATTCACATACTTCTTCAAACTTATTTATTCCATTCTTTTTCATTACTCGCATAATTGCCTTTTTAATATTTCTAAATTTATAATTTCTAAAATCATAACCAAATTTATAATAGAATTTTTAATTTCCATAAATAAACACTTAAATTTTCTGAATTTGTTCTAATTATTACAAATTCTTCTCCTTTTTTTGAATTAACAAACTTATACTATTAATAATCCATAACGGCACAATATCAACATCTAAAAAATTTAATTCTATTATTATCATCACATACAAGAATTTTTTTGTTTTCTAAAAATTGAAATCTATTTTCATTTAGAAGTTTGATATCAAATTTCCAATCATGAACCTTATGCATAAATATTGCTACTTCTTCAAGTAACCTGCCAATTGAATCAGAATTTTTCAATATAATACTTTCTGGGTACATTTCTAATTTGCGATATTCATTTTCAGATAATGTTTTTGCAGTATATATAATTATTGAAATTTTAATATTATTTTTTTAACATATTCACATACATCCCATCCAGATCCTTCATCAAAAACTAAATCAAGAATTATTGCATCGAACATATTTAATGTGATTTATTCATCATTATCCTTTACAAACAATATATGGATTGGAATATTTCTTGTTTCGGGTTTCGTTTTAATTTCCTTAATTACTTTTGCACCATTAACATCTGGAAGTACAAGATCTAAAATTATACCATTAGGATGAATTTCAGATGCTATTTTAACACCTTCCATACTAGTATTAGCAACTAATACTTGATATCCAAAAGAAGTAATATATGGTTTTATTATTTCTACAAATTCTAAATCATCCTCAATTAATAAAATCGTTGATTTATCTTTAAGTAAGCAAATTCATATTATTTTCCATTGAAAAACTAGCTTTATCATTTTCATTATTAATAGTTTTTATATCTCCCATATTACTTGGAATATATATTGAAAAAACACTTCCTTCGTTAACATTGCTTTTAACAGTTATTTTACCCTTTAGTAAACTTGCAAGTTCAGAAATTAGTGATAACCCTAATCCAGTTCCGCCAAATTCTCTTGTAATAGTTCCATCAACTTGTCTAAATTTTTCAAAAATAATATTTAATTTATCATTATTAATACCTCTTCCCAAATCAATAACTGATATTTTTAAATCATACTCTTCAATATCGCTTTTATCAAAAATTAATTTTAGTATTATCCCATACTAAATACTCAATTTCTTTTTTCTTAAACATTTCATTAAATTTAATTTCCATTTTCTCACTTAATTCATTTGTGGAAATTTTATCAAACGTTAAATCAACTTTCCCACTCTCAATTTTTGAAATATCTAACAAGTTATTTATTAATTCTAATAATTCTAAAATATCCTCTTTATTTATTATTCTCATATAATTTGAATACATTCTTTCTTTTGATGTTTCTAAAAATTGTAAATCTTCATCGTTCATTTTCTCTAACTAAGCAATTTCAACAACAGCTACAATTTGATTATCATTATCACAAATAGGATATATAAGAATATTTTTCAAATGAATTTTTGCAACTGCAGAGTTTATTTCAATATAGTCATTATTATTATTTTCTAATAAAATTAATTTTAAATCTTTTCCAACTTGTCAAATTAACCCTTCTCCTAATTTATACTCTATTTTAAATATTTTTAATTCATCAACTGCGTATTCTATACCCAATATAAGCAGAAATATCCATCAATATATAAAAAGCCCTCCACTTTTATAATTAATTTTACTATATTAATTATAAGAATGAAAGGCTATTATTATTTTATATATTTTTTACTACATTACCTTAATTTTACATTTTTAATTGCTTTCACGAAATGCTATTTTCTTACAATTTAAATACACTTACATTTAAATTTAATTCTTCAGACAACTCAGCTTGAGATATAGCAACTTTCGCAACTTCATCAATTGCTTTTGTTACTTCCTCTGTTTGTGCTGATATATCCATACTATTTGAGGTAACATCATCTACTGTTTTAGATACCGATTCAAGTGCATCAGTAATCTGTTCAATCGAACAATTTATTTCATTTGCTTGAGTATTAATTTCATTTGCTAATTCATTAAATATTTTTGAATCATTTAAATATTGTTCACCAACTCCAATTAACATTTGATAATCAGGAATAATTTTATCATCAATAAAACTTAATAAACTCTCTGAATTAATCGAAACATCATCAAATGCAACATTTACTTCTGCTACCATCTGATTAATTTGAACAACAGTTTTTGTTGATTCTTCCGCTAATTTTCTAACTTCATCTGCTACTACTGCAAAACCTTTTCCATGCTCCCCAGCTCTTGCAGCTTCAATTGCAGCATTTAATGCTAATAAATTTGTTTGTTCAGCAATTGATTGTATTGTATCTGCCATTACTTTAATATCTTTTATTACTTTTGCTTTTTCTAAAGCTTCTTTAATTCCTTTTTCTCGAATTGCATATATTTCATCAGTTTCTTCTTTTGATTTAACTACAGTAGTTTTCATTTCATTTGCTCTTTTAAATATTTCATTTGATTCTTTTTCTCCATTAGTTGCATCTTCCATTAATCCATTTGCGTAATTTAATATTTGCGTTCCAGTTGCATTTATTTCTTCAACCGCAGCTGCTGTTTGTTCCATATCAGATGCAATTTCTTGTGTTGCTGTATTTACTGATTGAACTTGCGCATCTATTTCTTCTACAGTAGCACTTAATTCTTGACTAGATGCACTTACATCCATGCTACCATTATTAATTTTAATAAATAAATCTTTTAATTTATCTGTCATTTTTATATAAGATCTTCCAATATCTGATATTTCATCTTTTCCTTTTATTATAACCTCACGACTAAAATCTCCTTCACCAGCAAATTCCATTTCTTTTTTTAATCCTAATAGTGGTTTAACTATAATATTATTAGTAAATATATAAGAAACTACACTTGCAATAATTATACTAGCTACTAAAATCATTATTATAATATTGCGAACCTCTTGAGCACTACTCATATAATCATCATAATCTGCTGTTACTGCAAATCCCCAATCACCAACTCTTTCATATCTAACATATTTTTTTACTCCATTATAATTATAAAAAACTTCTCCAGCTTTTCCTGCATTAACATCCTCCAAAACACCTTTCATTTCCGGCACGCCAAGCTCTAAAATATTAGCATTAAATTCAAATTCTTTTTTAGGATGTTGAAGCACAAGTCCATTTAAATCAAACATATAAGCATAGCCTGAATTAAACACTTTAATATTTTCTGCAACATTTGAAATCAATTCAAAATTAACCGATGCGATTACTGTACCTATAACTTTCCCATTGCTTTTAACAGGTACCGCCATAACAATTACAGCATTATTAGTAGCTTTTGAAATTAATACATTACTTTTAGAACTATTACCTGAATTAACCGCTTCTTTTATATATTCCCTTGAACTTAAATCAGCTGTATAATTTTTATCATCACTTGAAATAATTGCTTTACCATTTTTATCAGTAACCATTATAGTTTCAAGAATATCTTTTGCTTCTATTCTTTGATTAGAAATATATTTAAAAACATCATTTCTTACTTCTTCATTTCCTTGAATCAATTCACTTATTTGAGGATTTCCAGTAATTAATTTTGTTATTAAACCCGCTTCATTAATTTCATCATTTATAATTTCACTAGACATTTCTGTTAATTCAGTTAGTTTATCATTAACAAACTCTTCAGTTTCATTAATTAAATAATAAAGAGAAACTACTCCTACAATTCCTAAAGATATTACTAAAAGTAAAACAGACAATACAGATAATTTTGCTTTGATTGATTTCAACATTTTTTCCTCCTAATAATTCTATATACCTATATAATATTATACTTAAATTATTTCTAACTTGCAATAAATTAATAATTAATATTATTTTTTACTTACATTTATATTTACAAATTAAGATGGAAATAATTGACAAATCCTTATATGCATTTTAAACTGTTTATATACAAGTTAAAAAGGTGCCAATATGTAAATTAAAACAATTGATTATGAAAATTCGACTGGTGAATTAAGAAAACTATATGATCATATAAAAAACAGCGATGATTCTGTAATTATTGATAATATTTTAAAAATACACAGTTAACATCCTAAAACTTTAGAAACTCATTTAATGATTTATGGAGCAATTAAAAGAAAATTATACTAAAGCAAATATCCAAAAAAAATAAAGTGATGTTTTATATGCGGTAAAACTTACAAAAGAACCTGGGAAAATGATTGAACGAGATGTAATTACATTAAGAAACGTTGATTTTTCTGATGTTTATATTTTAGATAATAACCAAATAGTTGCTTATTATGCTTATGTTAATAGAGTTGCTGATGGTTTAGGAGTAAATCTCGAATCCTTCTGGTATAAATAGAAAAACAAATTGCCATATCAATTGATATGGCAATTCTTTTATATTCTGTAAATATTTTTATGCTTTTTTTCTTTTAAAGTATTTTAAAATTTCATGTGCCAATAAAAATATAACTCCAGTAAATAAAATAGTCATCCAACTAGAAAGACCAATACTTGAATATCCCATAAAAACATTAACAATTGGCATATTTGTAACAAATAACACTGCAATAACAGATATTAAAACCGCATTAAGCATTTTTTTATTCGAAAAGAAGTTTTTATTAAATATACTTATTAAATCATATCTTCTAGACATAATATTTATCCACTGTGTAATAATAATTGTTAAGAAAGAAATAGTAGTAGCTTGTCTATATAAAATACTTCCTGGTATTACTTCATTAACTCCATTTTTAGTAATAAAAATACTAAAATTAATATATGCAAGAATACCCATTAAAAACCCAAAAAATAGTATTTCAGTAAATGAACTTTTATTTACAATATGATCGCCTTGTTTTCTTGGCGGAATACTCATTAATGAATCCGCTCCTTTATCATAAGTTAATGCAGTAAGTGGTAAAATTTCACCTAATAAATCAATTGATAAAATTTGTATTGCTAAAATTGGAACAGGCAAATTAAATATTGCACCAAGAACAAGTCCAATTAATACAATTGCTAATTCAGCTGCATTTGAAGTTAAAGAAGCAATAATTGTTTTTTTCAAATTATTATAAATTGTTCTACCTTCTTTAATAGCATGAACTAAAGTAGGATAACTGTCATCTAATAAAATAAGTTCAGCAGCTTCTTTAGTTACATCGGTACCCATCTGGCCCATCGCAACTCCAATATGAGCACTTTTTAATGCTGGCGCATCATTAACTCCATCTCCAGTTACAGCAACTACTTTATCTTGACTTTTTAAAATTTTAACGATCCTTAATTTATCTTTTGGAGAAACTCTTGAAAAAATTAATGAATGATTATTTTTCATTATTTCACCTAATTCATTATCAGTCATTTCATTTAAATCTTTTGATAAATATACAGGAACTTCTTTACCATCAGTTGATAAATTTATCTCTTTTCCAATTGCTTGAGCAGTAACAGAATGATCTCCAGTCATAATATAAGTATCAATGAATGCTTCATGCGAGTTAATTATCGCTTCTTTTACACCTTCTTTAGGTGGATCAATCATAGCAACTAAACCTAATAAAACTACATCTTTTTCAACTTCTTCTAGAACATAATCCGTTAAATCTGAATTTAATTTTCTATAAGCAATCGCTAACACTCTTAAAGCTTGTTTTGAATATTTCTCATTTAAATCATTTAGTGTATTTTTATCTTCTTCTGTTATTTCAACTTCTTTACCATCTTTATACATATATTTTGTAATTGAAAGAACACTATCCATAGCACCTTTCATAGTAAGAACTTTTTCACTATCAAATTGTCTTATAGAACTCATTCTTTTTCTAACCGAATCAAAACTGAATTCATGTAATTCCGGATTTTCTTCATCTTCATTAATAGCTCTAGTTCCCAGTTTTGTAGAAAGAGTAATAAGAGCTGCTTCAGTTGGATCCCCAATAGGATACCATCCTGAATGTTTTTCATCAGGCTTATGAATTTCTGCATTTGAAGCCATTGTTGCTGAATCAAACATTATTTCAAGATTCTTTATTTCTTCATTTGTAAGTTTAGCGCCTTCAGCATTTAAAATATCACCTTCAGGTTTATATCCTAATCCTGTTACATCATATTCTTTATTATCAAACCAAACTTTTTGAACTGTCATTTCATTTTTTGTTAACGTGCCTGTTTTATCAGTGGCAATAACATTTGTAGATCCAAGAGTTTCAACAGATGCTAATTTTTTTACAACTGCATTTCTCTTTGATAATCTATCTACACCTTTAGAAAGAGCAACAGTTGTTTGCATAGGTAGTGCTTGAGGAACAACTGCAACTGCAATCCCAAGACCGTAGATTAAAGCAAAATTTAATCCAAGACCTCTTAGCATACTTATTCCAAAAAGAATAAAACCAATAATAACTGCAAATAAAGCAACTTTATTTGCAACAGAACCTAATTCTTTTTGAAGCGGAGATTTTGAAGTATCTTCTTCCTGTGTCATAGAAGCAATTTTACCCATCTCCGTATCCATTCCAATAGCTACTACCACACCTTTAGCAGAACCTGAAGCAACATTTGTTCCTAAAAAGCCCATGTTATCTCTATCACCTAAAGCAAGCTCACCTTCAATATGATTACTATGTTTTTCCTGAGGCATTGATTCACCAGTTAAGGATACTTCAACCATTCTTAAATTATAACATTCTATCATTCTGATATCCGCTGGTATTTTATCTCCTTCTTCTAAACTAACAATATCACCAATTGTTAACTCGCTTTGTTCAATTTCTGATAATTCATTATTTCTAATTACTTTTGATGGCGACTTTATTAACTCATTTAATGATTCCATTATTTTTTCAGCTTTAAATTCCTGAAAAAAACCAATTGCTGAATTAATTACTGCAATAGTAATCATTATTCCTCCATCAATATAATTGTGAATTAATAATGACATAGCAGCAGCAACAAGAAGTAATACCACTAGTACATCCTTAAATTGATTTAAAAACAAAATAAAAAGTGAAGTCTTTTTCCCACTTTTAAGAACATTTTTTCCATATTTATCTATTCTTCTTTTTACTTCTTCATCTGTTAAACCAGAAATTGAAGTTTCTAGTTTTTCAAGCACTTTATTGACTTCTAAATTATAATAATTTTTATTATTATCCATAAATTCCCCTTTCAATAACATTCATTAATTTATACCCCATATGATAATTATCTAATCATATTTATTCGTGAAAAAACGAAGCCTTAACAGGCTCCGTAATATTTGATATATTGATTAGTTGTTGCTAATCTAACTCCGAAATGAATATTTTCAGCAGCTTTCATATCTTCTTCATATTTACCATACTTAATATATATTTCCTTTTTTCTTAAATTTGGGAATTTACTTAAAAATACATCCTCATCATTATGAGTATATAATATTACTTCTAAATTATTCTTTAAAGCTTCATCAATTAGTTTAACCATAGACTCTGGTGATTCAGTCCATTCAAGTCCAGACATTATTATTCCTCTATTGAGTCCATTAGATTTAACTTTTTTAATAATATCCTCAGCTGATTCCTCATATAAAATTCCATTATGTTTTAAATGTTCATTAATACAATTCTTGCAACCACGACTGCACGTTGGAGCAATAAGTAATGCTCCTATAAATGGTGCGTCATTTAAAATATTATGAATTATACCTTTATATTTTATCATATTATCCCACCTGAATTTGTTTTCTATCTTTAAATTCTTCCGCTTTTCCATCATTAAATTGACTTATAGGTCTAATATATCCAGTGATTCTTTGATAACTTTCTGTATCTTTTCCACAATATGGACATTTCTCAAAGAATCCACTTAAGAAACCATGTTCACTACATGTCGAGTAAACAGGACTTAGCGATGTATAAGGAGCTTTATATTTGTATGAAACATATTTAATTATTTCTTTTGCTTTAGCTCCACTAATTGAAGTTTCTAAATAATTATGAATTACTGTTCCACCAGTATGAAGTTCTTGTAATTCATGTTGATGTTTATAAAGAAGATCAATATTTTCAACTTCTTTAACAGGAATATGGCATGAATTTGTATAATACGGAGCATTTTCGCCTTGTGTAAATATTTTATCACCAAATAACTCAACATCTTTTTTGGCTAATTTATATGCTGTACTTTCAGCCGGAGTAGCTTCTAAATTATATAAATTATCAGTTTGTTCTTGGAAATCCTTTAAAATGTCTCTCATAAATTCTAACATTTCAAATGTTAAATTATATCCTTCATCACTTTTTATTCCTTTTCCTAGAAAATTCATACACATTTCATTTGCACCAACATAACCAATAGTACTAAAATGATTATTTAATGTTCCAACATACTCAGAAAAAGCTGGTAATAATCCGTTTTCCAATTGTTTTTCTAAAAATATTCTTTTTATTTCTAAAGACTCTTTTGCAATAATCATATTTTTCTCAATCATATCGAAAAGTTCTTGTTTTGTATTCGCTTTATAACCATAACGAGGTAAATCGAGTGTTACTACACCAATTGAACCTGTTTTTTCACCAGAACCGAAAAGGCCACCATTTCTTTTAACAAGTTCTCTTTTATCAAGTCTAAGTCTACAACACATACTTCTTGCATCTTCAGGATCCATGTCAGAATTAATAAAATTTGCAAAATATGGAATACCATATTTACCTGCCATTTCCCATAAATTATCATGAATCTCATTATCCCATTCAAATTTTTCATGAATATTGTAAGTTGGAATTGGATAAGGAAACGGTGCGCCTTCAGCATCTCCATCAAGCATTATTTGATAAAATGCTTGATTAATCATATCCATTTCTTTTTGACATTCTCCATAATTATAATCTAATGGCTTTCCTGCAACTACAACACTTCTTTTTGCCATATCTCTAGGAACCACTAAATCAAAAGTTAAATTACTAAATGCGGGTTCTGCACCCATTCTTGAATTTGAATTTATTTGAAAAATGAATCCTTGCATCGCCTGGAAAACCTCTTGATAAGTTAAACCTTCTTCTTTAACAAATGGTGCAGTTAATGTATCAAAAGAGCTAAAAGCAACAGCACCCATTATTTCATTTTGAAAAATTGTAGTTAAATTTGCAACTTGAGCTAATAAACTTCTAAAATGTTTAGCTGGTTTCGATGTTGGAATATTACTTATTCCTCTAATCCCTTTAACAATTACATCAAGAAGTGAATATCCACAACAATAAATAGTTAATCCACCTAAATCATGAATATGAAAATCACCATTATTAAAAGCATCTCTAATTCTTTTATTATAAACTCTATATAACCAATAATCTCTAGAAGGCATTTCAGTTATATATCTATTTAAAGCACCATAACTATAATGAGCATTCGAATTTTCTTTTACACGCCAATCACTTCTATTAATATAACTATCTATTTTATCTAAATAAAATTCTCTAGTTCCTTCTCTCATTTTCTTATGTTCATCTCTATATAAAATAAATCTTTTTGCAGCATCATATCTTTCATATTTCATTAATAATTTCTCAGTTAAATCACTAATTTCTTCAACATTAAACATTCTATCTTCAATTAAAATATTCTGTCTTATTTCATTTTCAATAATATTTGAAATTCTATTATCTACACCTTTTTTACTTTCATACATCGATGCATCAATAGCAGAAATTATTTTATTACCATTGTACATAACCAGTTCATTATTACGTTTCACAACTTTTAACTCAATCATAATACCCCCACTATATATATGTCTTAAGAAGGCACCCACTGTATATAGTGGGTGTATTTATTTTATCCTTCTTTTTTATACTATATACATTCTAGCACTAGAGAGAAATTTTGTAAACCACAATTTCAAACTTTACATTAGCATACATTTTATCGAATTATTCCTACTATAAAATCCATAATTTTAGAGTAATTCAATATTAAATTTATTATTAAACTTAATATTCCTGCAATAGATCCAATCATAAAAAAACGCTCAATTCTTTTTTGTTTTCTATATTTCAATATTTCATATTTCCATAATTTTTCTTTACTACCATTACTCTGATTATTACCATTATTTAATTTTACATTCTTTAAAATTTGCTGCCTGTTTTTTTCAAATTCTCTGTCATTCATAATTATCACTCTCAATCCATTGTTATTAAATCAAAATCCAATTTTGAAGAATTATTAAACGATTCTATCACACTACTTTTACATGTTAAAATTATAAACTGCCTTTCATTTGAAATTCTACTTAATAATTTAATAAAATTTTCAATTCTTTCATCATCCCAATTTGCAAAAATTTCATCTAGTACAATTGGTAATTTTACATCTTTTTCATAATGTTCAATTAATGCAAGTCTTAAGGCTAAAAAAAGTTGATCTGTAGTACCTTTACTAAAATCATCATTAATATCCTTATTAAAATTTTCCAATTTAATAAAAATATCTTTACTAATTTCATCTAATAATATTTTATCATATTTACCACTAGTAAAAACATTAAAAAATTCATTTACTTTCCTAACAATATCAGGTTGATTATCTTCTTTAAACTTCATATCAGATAATTTAATTAATTCTCTCATAAATATCAAATTATCTTTTTCTTTTAATAATTCTTTTTTTTCAATATTTAAAAGCTCAATCTTAGTATCAATTTCATTAATAATATCTTCATTAACATTATCATCAATTGTTTTTTTAAGTTTAAACTCTTCAATTTTTTCATTATTAAGTAAATCATTTAATTCAGCAATTTCATTTTTTATTACTCCATAAGAAGAAATATTTATTTCGTCTTCCAATTCATTGTACTCATTTATTTTTACATTACTGTTTTCAATATTATTTAATTTTTCTTCTAACAATTCTATTTTACTATCAATTTTTATATTTTCAGTGAAATAATTTATTCCCTCTTGAATGGTGCCTTTAGCAAACTCAATTAACACTTCATTAGTATTCTTAATATTATTTTCAATTTTAATAAATTTTTCATGATTATTTTTTCTATTTTCCGCTAATTGATTTAAAAAATATTCGTTTTTTTCATCATTATTCCTTTTTCCATTTATTATTTTACTTGTTTCAATAATTTTTTTAACATTGTAATCAAGATTTTCTGTTGTAGAATATTTCATAAAAAAACTACTTAACTCACTAAATTTATTTTTATAGTATTCTTCTTTTCTTTTATTTTCTTCATTTACTGAAATTATTTCATACTCTAAATCTTTTAATTTTTGAAGTTTTATAAACGAATCTTCATTTATTTTAACACCGTTAATATTGTTAGTTTTACCCATTCCCATAGAAACAGTATTAAATAAAAAACCTAATCCTAAAGACGCTACTACCAAAGCAATAGCAATTTTATTATTATAATAGAAAATAAATCCTAGAACAATTGAAATTAAACTAATGATCAGTTTTTTTATATTTATCTTATTATTAATTTTTAAATTCAATAAATTAATGTTTTTAAATTCATCAAAATTTTCATTACTAAAACTTTTATTAAAAATTTGATAATAAAGTTTTTTATATTCCTTTTTTTTTGACTTTTCAAAATATATATTTTCATCAAATTCTTGTTTTTCTTTTATAATTTTTTCGTATAAATTAGCCATAAGAAGAATTACATCCATATCTTTTTCAATCAATAATTCTATTTCTGAATATTTTTCAAATTTCAATTTAATAATTTCAATTTCAGAATCAATATTTTCTAATGTTTCTTCTAAATATTTTCCTTTTTCTTCATCAATTGCTAATTTTTCAATAATATTTTTACTAATCAATTTATATTCATCAAATTTAAAATATTTTTCTTTTAAGTCATTAATCTCAAGAATAATATTTGCAATTGGTAAAATACTTTCTATTTTATTTTTTATAATAACTTTCTTTTTAATTTCAATTTCATGAGATTCGATATTGTGAATTAAAGTATGATATTTTTTAATATCATCTTTCAATTCATTGTATTTATTTATTAATACATTTCTTTCATTTCTGAATTTTATAATTTCCTCATCAATTTCTTTAAGTCTAAATTTTCCTCTATTAGAATCGCGCCATATCCCGAATAAATCATTTTCAATTTCTTTAATAACTGTTTGAGGATTTTTAATAAATGAATCATTATAAGAAAATATCAAATTATTATCAACTTTATTCCATATATTTTCTTCAAGATTAATCATTTTTTTGCTATTAAGACAATATAAATCCATATATAAATATTTTGGAATATCATTAGTAATTTTTAAATTACCATTATTTATTTTCTCAATTTTATCTAAAGAAGAAACCGTTCCAACAACATTTGTATTTAATGATCTTATTACTTCAAACTCCTGATTTTTTATTATAATATTTGCTTTTAATTCCAATTTATTATTATACCAATTCACTTTTTTGTTTTTTTCTCTATCAACAGGATAAATACCATATAAAATATTATAAATTGCATTCATTATAGTGCTTTTACCGGATTCATTTTTACCAAATATCAAATTTGTATTTTCTCCAAATTCAATTTTTTTATTTATTAATCCCCCATAGGAAATCAATTCAATATTTTTAAATTTCATCTTCAATACCAACCATTCTGTTTAGAATTCTTTCTAAGATATTCTTATCAATTTTTTTAATTTTATTCTCTTCCATTATTTTCTCTATAATTTTATCATTTGAATAGTTTTTCTCAATATAACCTAAAATATTATTATTTTTAATATATTCATTATAATCAATTTTTTTTCTGATTTCCTGAATATTAATTTGAATATCTAAAATCAATTTATTTCTTAAAATAATTTCTTCAATTTCTTTAAGTATCATTTCATCTTTTAAATCATCATAAAACATTGTAACACCTTTAAAATATATTTTTATTATACTTTCTTTTATAAGAAATTTTGTTTTTTCCTCAATTAAATCTATTAATTCATTTTTACTTCTTATGCTGTAATTATTAAAATCAATTTCTAAATCAATAAAATCAATCACTCCAAATTCTATAAAATCAATTGTCGTATAATCATTTTCAAAATCTATCAACATTCCACCTTTTTTATCAGTTTCTTTTGAATGTAATCCTTGAAGCGAACCTGAATAATAAATTTTATCACTAATTCTCATATTTTTATGAATATGCCCTAAAGCCCAATAATCATAATCTGTATTTTCAAGTTCTTCTCGTGTAGTAGGTAAATATTTATCGCCTTCGTTAACGTTTCCAACCACCGAACAATGGACTAAACCCACATTATAATATCCTTTTTTAGATTTAGGAAAATCTTTTATTAAATTTCTATTTTCAATATTATTTTGATGTCCACTTGAATGAATATATATTGTATCATTTAATAAATACGATTCACTTCTTTCTTTATTGAATATTTTTACATTATCAGGAAACTCCACTAAAAAGTTTTCTTTAAAAGTTTTATTTGAATCATGATTCCCTAATGAATAAAACACTTTAACATTATTATCATTTAATTTTCTAAATTCCTCAAGTAAAAACCTTTCTGCTTTCAAAGGTCTATATTCTCCATCAAAAAGATCACCTGCTATAAGCAATCCATCAATTTTATTATTAATTGAATATTCAATAACTTTTTTAAAAGCAGTATATTGAGCTTCTTTTAATTTTTCTCTTAATATTTCATTTTTATTTAAAAATTTCACTCCAAAATGTATATCTGAAATATGTAATAATTTCATAGTTTTTTCTCCTAACTTAAAAACAAACCTCCGTTTGTTTTAAGTTTATCATTATAATCCTCTATAAGTCAAATACATTTAGTCACACAATTTATTAATAATTATTTATCTTCTTATATTTTTATTGTATAATAAAAATATAAGTATAAAGGGGGATTTATGGATACTTTTATCAAAGAAAACTATAATGTTATTGAAACTTATGAAAAAAATCAATATAACGAAATTCAAATGGGAACTAAAATCAGCGATACTGAAAGTATTGTAGTAGTAAATACTATTAATAAAATTAATTCACTTGAAGATGATTTAAAAATTCATCTGGAAAATTCACTACAAAATCTTTTATATATCTCTGAAGATGAAAATACTATCACTTTTGTAACTGAATATCATGAAGGTATTACGTTAGAAGATTATTTGCAAAGTATGGAAATTTCAAAAAATACAAGAATTAAAATAGCTAAAAAATATTTAAATTACTGTTCACAATATAATTCTTTGAATAATACTTTCAAAAAAATACTTGTTGATCATAAACAAATCAATATTGACAATGGTGAGTTATATTTAAATGAACTTATAATACTATCAACTCTTGATGAAATTCAATTTACTGAAGTTACGAAAGAAATCGGAAAAGTACTTCATCTTCTACTTGAGGAAGATGAATTTATTGAGACTTTATTAAACGGTTCATTTTTTTACCATTCAATTGAAGAAATAGTAAATATATTCAATACTCATTATAATACAGATGAAACACATTATTTTGATGATATTGACAAAGATGACTCAAAGTTAATTCCAATGCCTACTGAAAACAATTTAGAAATAGAAAGCAAAGAAAAGACTGAAGAAGAAATTTCAATCAACTCAGATAATGATTCAGAAATTGAATTATCAAGTTTAGGTTTTATTGATGATAACGACTTAGACTTAGACTTAGAATTAGAAAAAGAAAATAAAAAAGGAAAAAATAAATTCTTAATACCTGCAATTATAGTATTTTTCTTATTAATAGGTGGTTTTTTTCTAAAAAATATTAGCCTAAATAATACTAGTTCTGAAAAAGAATTTAAAACATCATTTGTTAAAGAAAAAGTTGGCGAAAATTTTAGATTCACAGCAAACACTAAGGACAACACTAATTATAATTATGAATGGAAATTCTTTTCAAAAGATGAAGAATTAGCATCATTTAATGAAAAATCAATAATGATAGGGTTTAAAAATGAAGGGACTTATATTATTTCTCTAAGAATTCAAGATGAAAAAGGAAATTGGTCTGACACTTATACAGAAGAATTCTATTATGCGATTAATGAAATGAACCCGCTTGATGAAAATACTATAGAAAGTGCTTCAGTTAGTGAAAAATTAGAAAATTTCACAATATCATATGAAAGTGACAATATTATTGATGATTATGAAAATAAAAAAAGTGGAAATAAATCACTTAAATTTGATTTTACAGGTGATAATAAAAATGGTGAAATAGTATTAAAAGATATTTTAATGAAACATGATGTTTCAGTATCATTATTTATTAAATCAGACTCAAGAAACCCAATTAATTTAACTTTTAAAGGTATGAATGGAAATACTGAACAATTTGTAAAAACAATTACCCATATACCTTCTTTAGAAAACACATGGGAAATGATAAGTTTCAACCTTAATACATCAAATGTTGAAAATTTAATCATTTCAATACAAACTGAAGATTCTACTATATGGATAGACGACATTGCAATAGATGCATATAAATAATATTTTATAGCTCAGAACCTAATGGTTTTGAGCTTTTTATTGAGGAAAGAGGATTTCATGAAAAAAATACTTGGTATACTAAGAAATACTGTTAATAAACACAACTTGATTGAAGAAGGCGAAACAATTGGTGTAGGAATTTCAGGTGGAAAAGATAGCATGACATTATTGTATGAACTTAAAAAATTTCAGAAATTTAGTAACATCAAATTTAATCTTCATGCAATTAAAATAAATATAGGTTTTGAAAAAGAAGAAGATAATAAAATTATTGAAGAATTTTGTAATTCGCTTGGCGTAGAATTAACTATTGAATACTCTGACATAGAAACTGTTGTATTTGATATAAAAAAAGAAAAAAGTCCCTGTGCATTATGCGCAAATATGCGAAGAGGAGCATTAGCTTCTGTTGCAAACAGACTTGGAATCAAAAAAATTGCACTTGGACACCATAAAGATGATAAAATTGAAACATTTTTTATGAATATGCTATATAGTGGTCGCCTTAATACATTTCAAATCAGTTCATATCTATCTAGAACTGATGTAACAATAATTAGACCTTTTTACGAAGTTGATGAACATTTAATCAATACATTTATAAAAAATCATGATATACCAATAATAAAAAGCAACTGCACTGTTGATAAGAATACTAAAAGAGAAGAAATAAAAGAATTTTTAAAAGAAACATATCCGAAATTTAAAGGTTCAAAAACAAGCATTGAAAAAGCACTTAAAAACAAAGATCAATTTAATCTTTTTTAACAACAAAATAGGTAACTTTCCATTAATTCTTAGAAAGTTACCTATTAAATACTAAATTCAATCATCAACAAATCATCCTCATTAAAGTCTTTGGTGGCATCATCCCCTTTAAAAAAACATAATACCCTTCTTGAAATCTCACTATGAAATTCCCTACTACGACATTTAATAACACTTTACTTGTTCTTTGTTTCTCTACACTATGTTGGTGGCATCACCCCTTATCATGTACCTTGAATTTCACTGTGAAATTCGTTCTTTTTCTATGTGCATATATAATATCATATTTTTTCAGAATATTCAATCTTTTTTCTAAATATTTCCTAAATATACATTTTTCAAATATTTTCCTGCAATCGAAAATACTTCTAACATAGTACTATTCTTAGTTGGTGGATTCTTCATAAAATATCTTGGAAAATACCTAGATAAATGAACTGGAATTGTATTATCAATTTTTTTTATCCATTTAAACATACTAATCAATTCATTTTTGTCTGTATTTAGATTATCAATAAGTAAAACTGTTAATTCTACATGAGTCATTTCTGCAGCAATTTTAATACTCTTTTTAACCGGTTCAATATTGCCACTACAAATTTTACTATAAAAATTATCATTAAAAGCTTTTAAATCTATATTTACTGCATCAACATACTTTAAAAGCTCTTTTAAAGGTTCTTCATTAATAAAACCATTCGTTACTAATACATTATCAAGATTCCCTTTTTTTGCAAGTTTTAAACAATCTAAAACAAATTCATAATTTACAATTGGTTCATTATAAGTATATGCTATCCCTATGCTTTCTTTATATTTTTTAGCTTTTTCAACAATCTCATTTGGTGAAAAATAAAGTGTATTAGGATTGCCTTGTGAAATTTCATAATTCTGGCAAAATTTACATTTTAAATTACAACCATAAGATCCTATTGAAAATATATAACTTCCAGGTTTATAATCTTTAATAGGTTTTTTTTCTATAGGGTCTAAACTGTAACCAGAAATTTCACCATAGGAAATAGCATATAGAATCCCATCGATATTTTTTTTTACTCTGCAAATACCAATATTATTATTTTCTATAATACATTCATTTGGACATAAATTACATTTAACAGTTTTATTTTCAAGTTTTGTATAAAACATTGCCTCTTTCATAGTCACCTCTAATATCTTTTTATTTTATTAGCAAAATCAGCTGCACGTTTCTCTATTCCAGCTACTTTTATAATTTTACCAGAGTCATTTGCAATCTCCATAATTGCAAATTCAGGAGCTAAAATCATCCCTTTATTAAGATTTAAACCACTTATAAGTTGTTTTGCAACAGAATCACTTCCAGAATTTCCAGATATAATTACTGAAAATATAGTTTTTTCATGTAAAGACATTCTTCTATAAAGAACTGTCATTCTATTAATTACAGCCATTAATTTTGCAGAAATTGAATCATTATAATTTGGACATATCCATACAATATAGTCACTTTCTTCAATAGCAGGTAAAATGTTTTCTAAAATAACACCACCATAATAGCAGCTGTTTTTTTCAGCAAAGTGCAAACACATTTCAAAAGGACAACCATTACAATCGGTTATTTGCCCATCATCTATTTCTATTTCATTGATAATATACCCTTCCAAATGTTTTTTAATCATATTCCAAAGCATCAAAGTATTTGATGTATGATGCGATGAAGCATGAAGAACTAAAATTTTAGGATTTTTTATTTTATTTTTTTTAAATTTATAAAATCTTTTAGCTAAATTTATAATCTGAATGTCACATATTTCTTTTAAAGTTTTATCAATATAAACTTTCTGCCATGTTTCATAATTCAAATAATCTTTTATTGTTTCAATCATAGGTTGACCTATAAAAACAAGACCCATCCGATTCATTAAAAAAACTACTTGCTGTGATAATGTTTTTGAATATAAATCACTTTTCGAATTAACTAATAAAGCACCATATGAATTATTAAAAAAAACATTATTATCTTTTAACTTTTTAATGAATTTCATTAAATTAATATTACTTCCAATTGAATCAGTACTGAATGCTAAAACTAGTTTTTCATCTGAAAAAGAAATTTTTTCATAACAACTATCATATATAATTTCACATTCAACTTCATTTGAAAATGTATTTATCATTTCTTTTAATATATCATTTTCATTAAAAACTAAAATTTTAATTTTCTTCATAAATTTTCCTCAAATCCATATAAGATTTTTTTATTCTAAAAAGTAAATCTTCTGATAAATCAAGTCTTTCAATTTCAACTGAACCATTGATTAATTTATTTCTTACTCCCCAATAAATTCCATCAATAAACACTGTTGAATAATTATAATTGCCTTTTAAAGTTTCAATAATTGAAAGCGCTCCAGATGACAATGCTGGAGCAATATATGGTTTAAAACCTGCATCTCTAACTCTTAAATTTGCTTCTATCACTTTTTTCTGAAGTTCCAATGAATTTATATCGCTATACTTTTTAATACTATCAGCAACAATTAATCCGCTTCCATGAGGTCCAAATACTCTTCCTTCATTTTTATAATTCACATTCATCTTTTCTGAATAATAATTTGCTCTTCCATTCATAACACCAAGACCAAAACCTCTTACTTTATTCGGAAGAAGACCAAAACCATCAAATTCATTTAAATCATTTGAATTAGATTCATAGTAAACTACATTACAAAGCAAATCCACAGGATCAGAAACAACAAAAAACATACCTTTATATTTCAACTTTCTTGCCATTTTTGCATAAATAGTAACAATTTTTTTATTTGCTTGATACTGAATCATTCTAACATCTGTCTTTTCATTTCCAACTTCTGGTACAAATTTTGAAGCAGTAAAAATAAATGCATCACAATTAAATAAATCATCCACACCTATAATTTTTATTTTTGGAAGATCGCTATCATTTGGAAATACAATTTGGTTTAATTCCATTTCATATCTTTTCATCCTATCTTCATTTAAATCATAAATACCAATTTCCTCAATTATTCCTTTTCCTAACAATCGAAGTCCAATTAAAAGTGTACCACCAACATCTCCTAAACCAAGTAAATTTACTTTTTTACTTTTAAAAATATTTTCATCAAAGTTAATACCATATGAAATATTTAATTTTATAACTTTCTTTTCTTTAATTTTTTCTTTTATAAAATTACTTATTTCTTCATCAATAATATTTTCTTTCATTTTCAATATTGAAAGCTCTTCAATATCTTCTGTAGCAGTAAATAATTCATTAACGCTAGTAACAATTAAAGAATTATTTGTTCTTCCCACTTTGCCTTCATATAGAAAATATATTTCTTTCAAACATTTTTCAAATTCAATTTCGTCAATTTTCTCATAATTATATTCATTTACTGAAAAACAAGTTTTCCCATTTATTTTATAATAATTCATTTTCCCCTCCAATTAACCCTTTAATAATTACATTATATAATTATTATTTATTAATGCAAAGGTAAGTTGATGAAAAAAATAATAAAAAAACCAACTAAAAAAAATCTTTAATTGGCAGATATTTATAATGTTGATTCTCTAACTATTAATTTAGTATCAACTATATAATTAGTAATTTCGGCATTTCCATTTTCAAGTTTTTCAATTAAAAGCTTAGCTGCATTATATCCAAGTTCCTCTTCTAAAATATCTACTGACGTCAATGTTGGTTTTCTATATTCAGCTAAAGGTGTATTATTAAACCCAGCAACAGCAATGTTTTTTGTTAAATTTCTTTCTTCAATTACTTTATAAACACCAAATGCCAAAACATCATCTGTTGTTACAACAGCATCCACTTCAAATTTTGAAATTATTCGTTTAAATGCATCATATCCTGATTTTTCTAAGTATTCAGCTTCTTCAACCATACCATTATTAAAAGCAATTTTATTATCATTAAGTGCTTTTTCATATCCGTTCAATCTATCATTAGTTACATTATATTTAATATTTCCACCAATAAATGCTATATTTTTTTTCCCTTTTTTAATAAGATGCTCGGTTAAATTATACATTGCATTAACATTATCATTATCAACCCATAATGAATCTTTATATTTTCTCTGTCTTCCTATTGTTACATATGGCATATCTAAACTTCTCAAAAGTTCAATACTTTTATCATTTAATCTTACCGTCGTTAAAATTATTCCATCAACTACTCCAGCACGTATAAAATGATTAAGAGTATCTATTTCATCATCCTCATTTTCAGTATTGCTATACATAATATAATAATCATTCTCTTTAGCAAATTTACTAATTCCAGCAATTACTTTAATAAAAAACGGATTATGAAGAAACTCTTTAGTTGCACTTGGAAGAATTAAACCAAGAGTTCTAGTTTTACTTCTAGCTAAATTTCTAGCGCTTACATTTGGATGATAATTAAGCTCCTCCATCACTTTAAAAACTTTTTTTCTAGTATCATCACTAATTTTCTTGTTTCCAGAAATAACTCGTGACACTGTAGATGTTGAAACATTAGCTTTTATAGCAACATCTTTCATAGTAACGTTCATTATTCACACCTCTTTTATTTAATTTTAATAATTTTAAATTCACCTGGAGATAATTTTAATTTACTTGATTTAGCAATAATTTCAGAAATGTATAAATCTTCACACTCATTTTCATTCTTCAAACTAATTTTCATATTTTTCTTACTGTTATTAATGTAAATATGAATTTCTTCATTATCATTAAATCTTTTAAATGATAATATATCCTTATTTTCAAGCCATCTAAACTCTCCGTTTTTTATTACATCGAATTTATTTGAAATATCTATAAGTTTTTTATAATTATTAAATAAATACATATTCCAATCGTTTTTATCCCATTTCATTGTTCGTCTACATTCTGGATCCATTTTACCTTCAAGTCCAATTTCTGTACCATAATACACTGAAGTACATCCTAAATAAAAAAGTTCAAAGACAAATGCCATTAGAAGTTTATTACTATCTCCACCAGATTCAGTGATAAACCTTGGTGTATCATGACTGTCAAGTAAGTTCATCATAACTTCACTAACCTGTGTTGCATAATCAAAATATGTTCTATTTACTTTAAATTTAAATGTTTCAATATCAATAATTTCTTTTGCAAAATATTCATAACATGCAGTCTGAATAGGGTAATTCATAATTGAATCAAATTGATCTCCCTGAAG
>Ga0256842_1000137_pt1 | contig 60615 bp, 55 predicted proteins | sample 4559240metaG_FD_185973 | JGI IMG/M metagenome (GOLD analysis project Ga0256842, IMG submission 185973) | Hydrothermal vent microbial communities from Guaymas Basin, Mexico - 4559-240 | ecosystem: Environmental > Aquatic > Marine > Hydrothermal vents | place: Mexico: Guaymas Basin | collected... | reverse complement strand
CAATACCACCCAGTACTCTTTCCCGGTAGTTGACAAAAATGGCAGATTAACAGGTATATTTTCGAGTTCTGACTTTAGACATATGCTATTTAATCCTGAACTAGAACATCTAGTTATAATAAAGGATATAGCTATCCCTAATGTAGTGGTTACATATCCAGAAGAAACACTAAGTAGAGCCCTTGAAAAATTGACCTCAAAAAATATTGATGCGTTGCCTGTGATAAAATCTCCTGAGATTAAAAAAGTCATTGGCCTTTTAAGAAGAAAGACCATAATAGGATTTTATAACAAAATAATTGAAGAGTTCCAAAGAGCCACATGAAAAAACGGATTTTGTCCTTCATTGATTTTGATGTTAAAAGATCAACTAGACTCATTTCTTTATGTATATTTATAGGGATTATTGCTGGATTGGGAGCAATAATATTTCAATTATTGTGTGATGCTGGAATGCATTATTTAATGGATATGCTTGCAGGATACAGACCTGGAGGGCCTAAAGGTGAGATTTCAATATTTCATCCTACAAATACCCCTTTTAATAGATGGATACTCTTAATCCTTCCTTCAATTGGCGGATTTATTAGTGGATTTCTAGTCTATACATTTGCTCCAGAGGCTGAAGGACATGGCACTGATGCAGCCATTGAGGCCTATCACAAAAAAGGTGGGTTAATAAGGCCACAAGTACCAATAGTCAAAACAATAGCTTCTGCAATTACATTAACATCTGGTGGATCTGGAGGAAGAGAAGGACCTATTGCACAAATTGGTGCAGGCGTTGGTTCATTTATTGCTACCAAATTAAAGCTCTCTCCAACAGAAAGACGTATTTTAATGGTTGCAGGTATTGGAGCAGGTGTAGGGAGCATATTCAGGGCCCCATTTGCTGGAGCCCTTTTTGCTGCTGAGGTGTTATACAGAGATCCTGATGTTGAGCCAGAGGTCTTAATTCCAGCTGGAATATCATCCATTGTCGCATATTGTGTTTTTTGCCTTTTTTTTGGATTTGGAACCTTATTTGATTCTCCTACCTATGTCTTTAAAAATCTTTTAGAATTAGCTCCTTATACAATTTTGGCCATAATTTTATCTGGCACAGCTTATTTGTATGTCAAATGTTTTTACAAAGTACATGACACCTTTGTCTTCCTTTCAATTCCACATGTCATAAAACCAGCTATTGGAGGGCTATGCACTGGAATTATAGGTTTTTTTATTCCGCAGACCCTGGGTTTTGGGTATGGTGTATTGCAAGATGCCTTATATAATCAGGTGAGCATAAAGTATCTTTTGGCAGTGGCCTTTGGAAAGATACTGACCACCTCATTTAGTATTGGTTCTGGTGGTAGTGGGGGGGTATTTGGTCCATCGATTGTCATAGGTGGCTGTTTGGGAGGTGCAATTGGACAATTTTTTCATGATATTATGCCTGGAATTATAACTGACCCACATGCAATGGTAATACTGGGGATGGCAGGATTTTTCTCAGCTGTATCCAATGCACCTATATCAACTATTATATTTGTGAGTGAAATGACGAATTCATATGAATTACTCCTACCTAGCTTTTTAGTATGCCTCTTGTGTTATATATTTTCAAAAGATATAAGCATATATATAGAACAGGTAAAAAACAGGGCTGCATCACCTGCCCATGCAGGAGAGTTCTTCCATGACATATTAAAATCCTATTATGTGGAAGATTTAAAACACGAAATAAGATCTGTACAAGTGGTCCCTGAAAATATGACATTCAATGAATTTAAAATGTTTTTTAGCAACACAGAACAACAATATTTTCCTGTGGTAAATAATAAGGGGGAGTTTGTAGGTATTTTCTCTAGCACTGACATCAGGGGAATCCTTTTTGAAGATCTAGGTCCATTAATTTTAATAAAAGATATTGCTACCTCTCATGTTATCACCACTAATTTTAAAGAAGACCTTCACACTGTTATGAAAAAATTTACACAGAAAAACATAGATTCTATACCTGTTGTAGATTATAGAACTCCCAAAAGATTGATTGGGATGTTAAGAAGAAGAGAAGCAATTGCATTTTACAATAAAAAGGTTGAAGAGATTACAAGGGAGAGTAAATAAAAAATCACTCTACCTTGTTATCAAACACCTTCCATTTTTAACAGAAACCAGGCATAAAGGAAGGTCTTTAAAAAAAAGTTGTAAATACTTATTATTCGATGAGACATTCAAACTTTCTCCATTTAATAACCTTTTAATCTCATTAATATTATCAACTTGAATTACATTTTTCATATTTTTATTCATTAATTTCCAAAGATTTAAACTTGGGATAAACCTGTCTTTTTTTAGTCTTCCTATAAAAAGGCCTTCACTTATCAAATTTTCAAACACCATGGGCAAATAAAAAACATTTTCATTGACCCTATAAAAAAGGCCATGGGATATTTCTGAACAATCTAGACCTAAATCTGTAAGATAATCAAAAATCATGCATTGGTTTATGAACTGCTTATGAGAATTTAATTTACTAAAAGATGTGGTGCTACTGGGTATTGTTTCTTTTTTTTCTAAACAAGCTATGAAAAATCCCTGTGAATAATATCTATGCCCTCTAATGGCCAAAGTTTCAGGCATGGGATTTTCTGGATCATATGAAAAACCATCCACTGGGTGTAAAGGAATAAGATCAAAAGAAAACTCCTTTAATGCCCACATAATCTGCTGTTGATTTTCTGCGAAATTTGTTGTGCATGTGGAGTATATTAATTTGCCACCTGGTTTTAATAAAGAAAAACCTTTTTTGAGTAGCCTCCTTTGTAATTTAATCAATGGCTCTAATCTATTGCCTTGCCATAATTTTAATACTGTGGGATTTTTATCAGCAGTACCCCAACCACTGCAAGGCACATCAAGAAGTACATAGTCAAATAATGTGGTTTCTGGATATTCTTCTCCTTTATAGCAGGTGGTTACTACATTAAAAAGATTTAAGCGCTCAATATTTTTTTTTAATGTCATATATCTCTTTTTAACAGGCTCATTGGCAACCACTATACCGTAAGATCCAACTAACTCACTCAAGATAGAGCCCTTTCCACCAGGGCTGGCACAAAGGTCCAAAACCAATGCCCCTTTTTTTGGAGCAAGCATAAGTGGTGGAAGCATAGATGATAGATCTTGAATATATATATGACCAAAACGATTTAAAAGGGAATTTCCTATATCTAGTCTCTTATCTAGACATATCCTGGCACGATCGTAAAAGGAAAGCTTTTTAACAAAAAAGCCCTCTAAGTTTAAGACTTCCTCTGCAAAAAAAGTAAGTTCATCCTTTGTTGTGATCCTGAAGCTCCTAAAATTTCTCATGGTATTTTGTCCTTTACCTCAAAATAATTTAATGTTAATCATTATAGCCAAAATTAATGAAATTGCTATGATAGATCTGGAGGAGAACATGAGAAAAATTCTTTTTTTTATTATTGCTTTTTTTGTATTAAACACAGGAGAAGCATTTTGTAAAACTCTAAAATATTCAGTGCTTCCTTTTAAAGTAATAGGTCCTGAGGAATATAGATATCTTTCTCAGGGAATACAATCAATGATAATTTCTCGGCTAAATACCCCCTCTAAATTAGAACCAGTGGAAATAAAAGAGGGGATAGTAGATAAAAATCCTTTAGAGATTTCTAAAAAATATGGCCTAAATGTTTTGATATGGGGAGATGCCACTGTTCTTGGAAACAACATAACTATTCATATAAACTTTTTAGACAACAGTGGCAAAGCCAAAACTAAAATTATAACCTCTTCACAAGATACCCTGATTTCTGAGTTTAACAGGGAAATAAAATCCCTAAAAAATGAATTATTGGGGATCAAAGAACAACCCAAAGTAGAAGTCAATAAAAAAAGCAATCCCTACACAAAACAATCCCAATTAAACCCATCCTTTGAATATATTGCACCAACCTCGGCAGAACAGAGGGGATATGTCAGGACACAATCTCTTCCATATGCCATGGTTGGTATGGACATAGGAGATGGAGATGGAGATGGTAAAAATGAGGTTTTTATTATGTCAAAACATGCAGTGCATGCATATAATTTGACAAATAATAAGCTAAAATTACTCAGTGAATACAGTTTTGGCAGGAACAAAAATGCCTTAAATATCAATGTATTTGATTACAACAGAGATGGATTTGCTGAAATAATCATATCCACAGTAGATAATGAAGGAAAACCAAAGGGGTTTATATTTTCATTTAAAAACAAAAAGTTTAAAATAGAAAAAGAGAATATAAATTATTTTTTGAGCGTAAAAAGAATCCCCCCTGATTATTCTAAAAGGCTTGTGGGCCAGGGCACAGGGCTTGGGAAAATATTTGATTCCAGAATACATGAAGTTGTGACCATGAGGGGAGAGCTGAGATTAGGACCAACTCTAAATCTTCCCCAGGATGCCAATGTATTCAATTTTGCATATATTCCAGAAAAAGACTCATATAAGATAGTTACAGTTAATGACTATGGAAATATAAAGGTTTATAACAACAGCTTAAATTTAATTTACAAAACAACGAAATCTTATGCAGGTTCATCTGTAAAGATAGTTACATCAAATGCAATGCCAGGGCTTGGTGAAAATGTTACAGATCCCAAAAATATGTATTATCTTCCCACAAGATTGGTTGTAAAAGATTTAGAAAAGGATGGTACATTTGAACTTATAGTTGCAGAAAATCTATCTGTATCTTCAATGTATTTTTCAAGATATAGAGACTATCCTGAAGGACAAATTCATGCGCTGTTCTGGGATGGTCTAGGCCTCAATTTAAAATGGAAGACAAAGACTATAAAAGGCTCTATTATGGATTATGGATTTGGAGATATTGATAATAACTCTCATGACGAACTCTATGTGGGAATAAATACCCATCCTGGACCACTTGGAATAAAAAATAAAAGGACTATAGTGTTATTTTATAGGTTAAACCTTAAAAAATAAAAACTACTTTTTTAATTTTGATAAAAAATCTATTAAAAAATAATAGGGTGCCCTAAACATACATCTTTTATAGGTGATGCGATTACTTATAATTTTCATAAAGGCATTAACTACACTGGGATTACTCACAAAATATCTAAAACAAAACCCTTGATGCTTGTAGAAAAAATTTGCTAATCTCTTTGCCCATAACAAGTCTTTACCAATCTTAGCCTTTATTTGCTCACTATACTTATGTTCATCTCTTTTTAAAATACATTGAGCTGCAATAAAACCACTTAAAATGGCATGACGTATTCCCTCACCAGTGAAGGGATCCACTAAGTGTGCTGCATCTCCAACTAAAAAGACATTGTTTTTATTTATGTTGTAATTCCCTTGATGAAAAGGTATTGGATGGGCAAAAACCCTACAAGGATTTTTGGTGAGTCCAAGTTGACTTACTAACTTATTTAATTTTTGTAACATTCTCTCTTTTTTCTTAATACATCCAATCCCTACTGAAAGATGTCTTTTCTTAGGAAAAATCCAAAAATATCCATAAGATAATACTCCAAACCCCACTTGAAACATAGATTGATATCTATTCAGTACAGCTTCATCAACTTCAATTTCCGCCTCTAGCGCGAGCCCCAAGTCACATTTTTGAAAAAGTCCCACTGACTTGGCCACCACTGATCCTGCACCATCAGCTCCAATCACGTATTTGGTCTTGATCTCGCCCCCCCTTTTTAAGCTGATAGTGCAATGAGTTTTATATTGTCTTATCTTTTCTACACATTCATTATCTAAGACTTCAGCACCACTTTTTTGTATCAAGAAATAATCAAATCTATCTCTCATTACCATGACCAGACATCTTTTAGGAATATCGATATTAACTTTTTTATCTTTATAAAAAAAACTTGCCCTATGAATATATTGTTCTATAACTGATTCAAAGGAAAAGGGGAAATATTCCAATGCTGAAACAGGGACCCCTCCTGCACAAATTTTATATCTAGGCAATTTTTTCTTTTCTATCACAAGGACCTTTGCCCCATGTTTTGTCAAAAAATATGCAGTAGCTGCCCCTGCTGGACCTCCTCCAACAACTACTACATCATATTTCATAAAAAACTCCTAATAGACGATTTTAAGAAATTAGATTATAATTATATGCCAAGACAATTTTTCTTTAAAGAAGCATGATAAAGATTTAAACCCATGTCAATATTGACTGAGAAGATGAAAATTTTAAAAAACATATTACAATCCTTGCAACCTGGAGTGTTGGCATTATCAGGTGGAATAGATAGCACTGTTCTTGCTAATTTCATCAAAAAATGGAACCTTGATTTTTTATGCGTGTTTTTTTCAGGTCCCCATATAACAGATTTTGAGAAAAGATGGGTAAAAGAGATAGTTAAAAAGACCAAAATTAAATATAGTGAGGTGGAGATTGAATTATTGGATTTGGAACCAATAAAAAAAAACCAAAGAGATAGATGTTATTTTTGCAAAAAAAGGATGTTTACAAATTTACAAAAACTATATCCTGAAAGAAATATAATTGAAGGTTCTCACCTTGACGATGAAAAAGAATATAGGCCTGGAAGCCAGGCCTTAAATGAATTAAATGGAACTAGTCCCTTTAAATTAGCCAAAATAACAAAAAAAGATATTAGGGAAATCGCACTATATGAAAATCTAAATCCAAGCCAATTTCCATCCAGGCCTTGTCTTTTAACTAGATTTCCATATGACTATGAAATAACGAAAGAAGAACTAAATAAGATTAACCAAATGGAAACATATCTGCTCATTATGGGACTTAGGCAATTTAGGATTAGAAAGGAATCAGAGGGATATTTTCTACATATTGAAGAATCTGAAAATAAAATATTAACAAAAAACTATCCTCACATATTAGAAAAAGCCACAAAACTGTGTATAAAACCTTTTAAAATGGAATTGGTAAAAAATGTTTCAGGATATTTTGATAAAAAACAAAAGGGGGGATATTATGGCAAGTGAGGTGTATTTTTGGAATCTCAGGACTTCATTTAAAAAATCTTATGAGGTAAAACTAAAAAACTTAATCAATGCCACTGGATTTTTAGACAAGATTGAAAAAAAGGACATTGTGGGAATTAAAATGCATTTTGGAGAAAAGGGGACAACCAGCTTTATATCTCCAATATGGCTACATCCAATTATTTCTCTTTTAAAACAAAAAGAGGCCAAGGTATTTTTAGCTGATACAAATACCCTTTATGTAGGTGAAAGGGTCGATGCTGTGTCCCATATTCTAAATGCTACAAGACACGGTTTTGATCCTGCAATTTTGGGTGCACCTGTTATTATTGCAGATGGTCTAAAAAGTACAAATGAAATAACTATAAATTTTAATGGTAATCATTTCAAAGAATTTTATTTTGCAAGGGACTTATTTGAAGTGGATGCACTGATAAACCTAAGTCATTTTAAGGGGCATGAGCTTGCAGGATTTGGAGGAGCCATAAAAAATATCGGCATGGGATGTGCCACAAGAAGAGGAAAAATGCAGGAGCATTGCGGACTTGGTCCAAAGCCCATAAGAAAAAAATGTGTAGGATGTGGACGATGTATTGAGGCATGTGAAGCAGGTGCACTATATCTTGATGAGGAAAACAAGATATGTGTTGATGATGATAAATGCGTGGGGTGTGCCAATTGCCTTGTGGCATGTAAAAATGGCGCACTGGAGGTAAATTGGAAAATAGATGTAAAATTGTTCCTTGAACGGCTGGCTGAATATTGCACAGCATTTATTTCATCTTTGAAAAAACCCATACTCCATATCAATTTTGTGATTGACGTATCTCCTGTTTGCGACTGTGTTGGATTTAGCGATGCCTCAATCTGCCCTGATATAGGGGTGCTTGCCTCTTATGATCCAGTTGCACTTGATCAAGCATGCTTAGATCTTGTAAACCAAGCAATTGCAATTAATGTCGGACAGTATAAAAATGAACCAAAACCAGGAGAGGATAAGTTTAAGGCTATTCATCCCAAGACTCAAGGAGAATATTGTCTAGAATACGCTGAAAAATTAGGCCTTGGATCCAGAAAATATGAACTAAAGAAGATCTAACCCTAGACAACGTGCAACTTAATTGTTAAATATCTGTGTTCACAAAAGGATATTGATACATTAGAGGAGGATTTATGGGAAGACATAAAAAGATTGAAAGGAGAAAAGAGATAGATAGAAGGCGTAGAAGAAGAAAAAAAAGACTAAAACAAAGGATAAAAGAGGCAATTGCTGCTTCAAAATCTGCAAAAGGCTAATTATCAACACAAAAATCTGGACCTGTGCCTTAATTAGCACTATTTAGTATTGACTGACGGAACTGGGAGCTTATCTATAGTTATGTTCAGTTAAATGGAAAAAAGAGGAGGTGGGGTATGCCAATTTATGAGTATGAGTGCACATCTTGCGGACACAAGTTTGAGGAATGGCAAAAGACCTTTGAGGAAAGAGAGGTACATTGCCCTAAGTGTGGAAATAGTGCAAAGAGACTTATTTCTAATACCTCATTTATCTTAAAAGGCACAGGATGGTATGTAACTGACTATGGAAGGCCAAGAAACGGAAGTAATGGAAAAAGTAAAACCACTACCAGTACATCATCTCCACCTACTTCAAAAGAAACAAAGAGTACTTCCACACAAGATACTAAATAAAAAAAAAGAGACCTTATTTTAAAGGTCTCTTTTTTTATTTTTGAGGAAAAATTATGATAGAAAGATACACAAGAAAAGAATTTAAAAAAATCTGGTCTCTGGAAAACAAGTTTAGAAAATGGTTAGATGTAGAACTTGCTGTGTGTGAGGCGTGGCATAGGCTAGGTGTTATTCCAGAAAAAGAGATGCAAGAAATCAGAGAAAAGGCGGGATTTGATGTTGATAGGATCCTTGAAATAGAAGAAACCACAAAACACGATGTAATTGCTTTTTTGACATGTGTGGAAGAAAGGGTGGGTCCTGCCTCTAGATTTATTCATCTAGGATGCACCTCATCAGACATAGTTGACACAGCAAATAGTCTTTTACTCAAAGAAGCAGGAAACATTATTTTAAAAGACATAGAAAAAATAATGAATGTCCTAAAAGAGATGTGCTTTAAATATAAAGGACTGGTGGTGATTGGCAGGACACATGGTGTACATGCAGAACCAACCAGTTTTGGTCTAAAACTCGCCACATTTTATGAAGAGTTTAAGAGACAAAAGTTGCGTTTTGAAAAGGCAGTTGATGAAATAAGTGTTGGGAAAATATCTGGAGCTGTGGGTACATACGCACATCTTATGCCTGAGGTTGAAAAGATTGCATGCGAACATTTGGGCCTAAAAGTGGATCCAATATCTACGCAGATTATCCAAAGAGACAGGTATGCATTTTATTTTAGCATACTTGCAAATATTGCAGGGACCATTGAACGACTTGCTGTTGAGCTAAGACATCTTCAAAGGACAGAGGTGTTAGAAGTAGAAGAAGGATTCACAAAAGGACAAAAGGGATCATCAGCAATGCCCCATAAGAAAAATCCTATATCAGCTGAAAATCTCTGTGGTCTTGCAAGAGTAGTAAGAAGTAACAGTATAGCTGCACTGGAAAATATGCCACTTTGGCATGAGAGGGATATATCCCATTCCTCTGTTGAACGAATTATAATGCCTGATTCAACAATACTCATTGACTACATGTTAAACAGACTCACATCTGTTCTAAAAAATTTAAAGATTAATAGAGATAACATGGAGAGAAATTTAAATCTCTCCTTTGGACTTTTCTTCTCTCAGAGGATCCTTTTGGCCCTTATTGATAAAGGACTAAAAAGACAAGAAGCTTATGAATTAATACAAAGACAGGCATTAAGGGCATGGGAAGAAAAAAGGCCCCTGTATGATCTTGTTTTAGAAGATAAGAACATAACATCATATCTGTCTAAAGAAGAGATAGAGAGCCTATTTGATGTAAAATATTACCTGAGATATGAAGATCATATCTATCAACGAGTATTTAATTGATACTTATCAGTAAGTTTTTTATCAAGGATATTTTATGAATGAACAAAAAAAAAGGCTTGCAAGACTCCTTTTAGAAAAATCATATATAGAAGGGGAAGTTACATTAACTTCAGGGAAAAAAAGCAATTATTATTTTGATTGTAGGTCAACAGCACTTTATCCAGAGGGACTATATCTAATTGGAAAAATATTTTTTGAAATGATCTCACCAGATGCCGATGGTGTTGCAGGCATGACCCTTGGGGCAGATCCCTTGGTTTCTGCTGTTGTCCTTATCTCATACCTGGAAAAAAGGCCTCTTCCAGGAATAATAGTGAGAAAAGAGGCAAAGACACATGGAACTCAAAACTATTTAGAAGGATTACAGAATTTCCATGCAGGACAAAAGATTGTTCTTTTAGAAGACGTGGTAACCACAGGTGGTAGTGTGCTCACTGCAGTCAGACGCATACAAGATGCAGGGCTTAAGGTTTTGGAAATTCTATGTGTTTTAGATAGAGAAGAAGGCGGTAGGGAAAATATTGAAAAACAAGGTCTTAAGCTAAAATCCATTTTTACTAAAGATGAATTGTTCAAGTTTGGAAAATAAAAGATATCTTACCAAAAAAATCCTATTTTTCCTTTTTTGTTTTTTTGTTTTTGGATTAATTGATTTCAATATCTGTTTTGCAAACACGATCACTATCTTTCCCCACAAATATTTGCCTTCTGTTTTTCTTTTGGTGGATAAGCAAAAACAAATGTTATATGTAGCCAACTACAAAAATGGCACTATTAAGTTTATAAAAAGAGAACCATGCTCCACTGGTGCAATTAAAGGGGATAAAACAAGCCATGGTGATAAAAAAACCCCTGAGGGAATATATTTTTTTAGGAAAAAAATAAATAATCCACCTGATTTTCTTCTATATGGAAATTTGGCTTTTCCCCTAAATTACCCAAATCCAATAGACAAATTACTACATAAAAATGGCGATGGTATCTGGTTGCATGGCAGAGGTAAAAAGCTTGTGCCCTATGATACAAAAGGCTGCATTGCAATAAAAAATAATCCTTTAAAAGTAATTGGAAATTATATAAAACTCAATTTCACACCTATCTTAATTGCCAGCAAAATAAAAATAAGAGATCCTTCACCTGATCAGCTTAAGGACTTAGAAAAAATAAGGAAAATCATAGAAGATTGGATAAATGCATGGAAAGACAAAAATGACTCTTATTTCAAATATTATGACAAAATAGCCTTTAGTATAACGAGCAATACACCATTTGATAAATTTATTAAACAGAAAAGACACTATTTCAAAAAATATAAATGGATAGATATCTTTGTCCCTAAAATATATATCTTAACTGGTCCATACTATATTGTTTCCTATTTTTATGAGATGTTTAGGTGTCCATATTTTAAATCAACAGGTATAAAACGTGTGTATTTAATGCAAAAAGAGAATGAATATAAAATTGTGGCATCAGAATGGATTTATTCTAACATAAATTTAGATAATGAATATCTAAAATTACACACTGCAAAAATAAATAGTTTCTTAAAAAAATGGAAAAATGCCTGGGAAAATAAAGATATTGAAAAATTTTTATCTTTTTATGATAAACATGCAACACAAAATAATTTAAGCGCTAAAGAATCTATTTACTATCATAAACAAAGGCTATGGAGAAATATCCAAAAAATATCAGTTGAATTGCAAAATATAAATATATCCATTGACCCATCAGGATTTAAAGTGAAATTTTTACAAAAATATAGAGCAGATCATTATCAGGATATTGGAATTAAGACCCTTATTATATATCCATATAAAGGTTCATATAAGATCCAAAAAGAGATATGGAGACCCCTATGAAAGACATCCTGATATTTTTTATATTTTTTTTCATCTTTTTTCCATCCTTAATATTTGGCCAACAGATCCAAAAGATAACGTTTTTTAAAAACAGTAGTTTTCCCTTAGTTGCTTATTTTATTCAAGGAGATAATCCAGGTCCCACTATTATGGTTCAAGGAGGAATACAGGGGGATGAAATCTGTGGTGTGCTCACTGCAGAACAACTACTTAAACTCCACGTAAAAAAAGGTAATTTAATAGTGGTACCAAGGGCAAATGTACTAGCTATAATGAATAGAAAAAGAGGATTAAATGTAGATTTAAATAGACGATTTGATCAATATTATAATACATTATTTGAAGACTATTTAGCTAATGCAATCAAACTCCTTGCATCCTTAAGTGATGGAATTATTCATCTTCACGAAGGATCAGGATTTTATAGCCCTATCTATATTGATTATTTAAAAAATCCCAAAAGATATGGACAATCATTTATTATTGATACAGCAAAATATAGAAATATAGATCTTGAAAAAATAGTAAAAGAAGTAAAAGATGAACTAAATGTTTATATACACAATCATAAATTCAAGTTTACTATATTTAATACAAATACACTATCACCGCATACGAAATATGCAGAACAAAAAAAGTCATTTACCTACTATGTACTTACAAAATTGCATAGACCTGCATTTGCAATAGAGGTAAGCAAAGATATAAAAAACATAAAATGGAAGGTACAGATTCAATTAAAGGCTGTAACCCTTCTATTAAAGAAATTAGGCATCATAGTTGAAAATCATAATAATATAAAAATTGCTTTAATAAAAAATCTTCCCACGTCATGTAAAATATATATAAATGGAAACGATGTTACAAATATTTCACAAATAACAATATATGATATTGCTGAAATAAAGGCATATTATGACAAGCAGACAATAAAAAAAGAACAAATAGGTATCTTTATAAAAGGGATTCCTTGGCTTAATTTATTGAAAAGCAATTATATAATTCCAAATAGAAAATGGACTCAATTATATTTATCTATTGATGGAACCATCTTAAAAAAGTGGTCATTAAAATATGAAAAACAAATAAAGACAGATAGCAACCGGGAATTATTTGTGTGTTCCTTAAATAACAAACTTATGGTGATTCCGCAAAATTCCTCAATAATAGCTTATGAAGGAGACAAGTTGATCTTATATGGCACTTTAACAGGGACAAACAATAATGTGATAAATGTAAAGGGCTATATATCTAGAGCAGGATTAAATCAAGGACAAGATATATACAGTGAAGTTATTTTAGACAAGAGATTTTTTATCAAGAGATACATAAAAGAGGTTTTACAAACAGGTGTATGGATATGTGAAGTTTGCAAAGATGATGGACCTACAGAAAATCCTGGCTTTAACATTATTGTGGCACCACCAATAACACCAACCATTACCATAAAAGACAATAAACACATCTTTGTGCTTGACTCTTTGAAAAAATTGATTTTACCTGAAGGCAGTTACCTAATTGATTTTTATGATGATATCTCAAAAGACTCAAATACAATTCTTATTATGGAGAACAAAGTGATATCTTTGCCTACAAAAATTCATATCCAAAAAGGAAAGACAGTTTCAATAAAGATGGTAAATACTGATTTAGCCACTATCACCCATGTGTTTGAGATATCAGGTAAATAGATCTCATTAAAACCAATAAGAGTAATATTATGGTTAAATATTTTGTGAATCTACCTTTAAGATACATACACAGAGACAAAACATATCTTGAATACTTTATAGCACATAAAATAAATCCTGAATTGGGTTTAGATGCCATCTCCATTGACTATATAGAGATTAAATGGCATAAAAAGATTGCAGAACAGATAGAAAAAAATGGTCTTGTTTGTTCTATCCATCTACCATTTCACGATTTACAACCTGGAAGCATTGATAATTATATATTGGAAGCCACTAGAAAACGATTAATAAGCGCACTTGATATTGCAAAGATTTATAACCCCAAATTCTTAGTGGCTCACGCCAATTTTATCCCTCTATATATTGAACTTTTCTCTCAGTGGCTCAAAAGATCAGTGGAAACATGGGAAAGGATTGTTGATAGTTGGCCTGACCATCCACCTATTTACTTGGAAAATGTCAGAGAGTATGACCCAAAAGCTCTTGCTGATCTTTTTTCAGAGCTTTCCCATTTAAATATAAAATTTTGCTTTGATGTTGGCCACTGGGCAAGTTATAGTGGAGGCTTAAAATTAGACAATATGTCAAAATGGATTCAAGTAATGGCCCCTTATTTAAGACACCTACATTTGCATGACAATGACGGTGTCAAAGATGACCATTTTGGGTTAGGAGTTGGATCTATTCCATGGGCAGAACTTTTTGCAGGATTAGAACTCTTAGAACTTTCTCCAACATTTACATTAGAGCCCCACACAAAGGAGGACCTAGAGCAGTGTTGGAAATTTATAAAAAAGCACACTTCATGGTTTGGAAGATTAGGAATAAAAAAATCCTCTATTCCAGATAAATAATCATTTTGGAAGGGGAAAAATTTTTTTTAAAAACTCATCTTTTATCATAAATTTTCGCATCCAGGGTGGATTACACACAAATAATTTATCTTCCCATGTAAGTAAATAAGCATGTAACAAAAGCCCCTGAGTACTGGGGATATTTCCATACTTCTTTTCTCCAACTATGGGATGACCCATTTTGGATAGTTGGATCCTTATCTGATGTTTTCTCCCTGTTACCAAACATATTCCCAATAAGCTATTATTTCCTTTATTCACCAACGTAATTATATAACTTCTGGCTTTAACATATTTTTTCTTATTATCTCTCTCCTCTTCAAATTCATGCTCAATCTTTGTCCATTTATCAAAATGGGTAGTTCCTATTACCCACGCAAGATATACTTTAGTAATTTCCCTTTTTTTAAAAAGTTGTTGTAACTTATGAAGCGCACTATAAGTTTTTGCAGTCACAATTAATCCTGATGTCTCTTTATCCAGCCTGTGCACGAGATATGGGGTGTCTTTTTGGTAATGATTTTTCAATCTTTGATAAAGACTATCATTTACCCCTTTTCCAGGTTGGGTAGGAAGATTAGGTGGCTTATACAAAACCAAAATCTCATCGTCTTCATAGATCTTTTTGATTAAAAAAGGATTTTGAGACTTGGTATCTATTTTTGTTGTGTCCTCTAATTCATGCGAAGGAATTGTGACAACTTGACCTTTAAATACTCTATCAAAGGGTTTGAATTTCTTTCCATCAACTCTAACTGCCCCTTTTCTAATCCATTTCATAAGGGCAGATTTGGGGATCTTTTTCTCCAAAAATTCATCTAAAAATTGAAACAGCTTTTTGCCATGATATCTTGTGTTAATCCTGATCTCTTGTTTCGGTCTTTTTAACACTTTTCTACCAACTTTTTATTATGATATCTAATAAGATATTGTTAGTATATCTTATTTGTTTTACAAGCTCAAAGAGTCTGTGAAACACCTCTCTTATCTTGAATAAATATGATATCTCACGTCCTGATTCTGCAAGATCTTTAATGGCTTCAATGTATAAGTGACCTAAATTGTTTAATAAAAGATTAGATCTTACTGCAGCTTCTCTGGACAAATTTGGTCTTTCTTTTAAATGCTTAAAAGAATCAGAAAGCTTGGCCATGGCGTGAGACAAAGTAGATGTTATTATCTTCATATACTCATTTGGCTCAACTTCAAACACCTCAACCTCTTCAATAATGGCCTTTGTCATATCCATAATATCATCAATTGCTCTGGATATTGCGTAAATATCCTTTCTATCAAGTGGAGTAATAAATGTCTTATTCAAATCATCTATTATAAATCTCCTGTATTCATCTGTTTCATGCTCTAATTCACATATAATATCAGTTGCATTTTCTAATTTTCCTTGAAAAAACTTATCTAAAACCTTGCATCCCTCATGTGTCTTAGATGCCTGAAGGTACAAAAGTTCAAAAAAATCAGGCTTTTTCTTTTTTTTATTTAAGTTGAAAAAAAACATGTACTATCCTGAATATGTTTTTAATCAGGTTAATAAACAAAGGAAAACTTGTTTGTTCCACCTTCCCAAAATACGCAAGGACCCAGTAACTTATTAATGATGCAACACATACAACAGGAATAGTTATAAACCAGGCCATAAATATATCCTTTGCTATTATCCACCTAACCTCTTTGAATCTATGGGCAGCTCCCACACCCATAATGGAGGAACTCATAATCTGCGAGGTACTAACTGGCCCACCTAAAAGCCCAGATACATAGATCACACTTCCAGCTGCAAGTTGAGCATTAAAGGAATGAATGGGTTCTAAACGAAAGATCCTAAAACCTATGGTCTTGATTAACCGCCACCCCCCACTTAATACCCCCAAAGATATTGCCAAGGCACAGGCAAAAATCACCCATTTAGGTACATAAAAACCTTGAATAATACCACTTGTTGCAAGCAACATTGCAATCAGCCCCATGGATTTTTGAGCATCATTGGTTCCATGGGAAGCCCCTAAAAAACACATACTCAAAAACTGAATACGCTTTATAAAAAAATTTATTTTAGAACTGCAATTTGCCAGCAATGAAAAAATAATCTTTGTCAAGACATACCCCACAATCATTCCAATAATGGGAGTTAAAAACATTATTAATAGGACCTTGTAAAAAAAAATGTGCCAATTTATAACATCAAACCCATAGGCTCCTATTCCTGCTCCAACAATACCTCCTATCAAGGCATGAGAAGAACTAGATGGAATTGCTATAAGCCATGTTATAATATTCCACACAAGGGCACACGATATTGCACTAAACACCATAAATAGTCCCACATTTGTATTAGAGGATAACACTACAGGATCAATAATGCCTTTTCCAATGGTAACAGCAACAGCAGTTCCCAAAAATGCGGCACCAATAAACTCAAATAAACTTGCCCATAAAAGTGCCTTTTTGGGTCCCATTGATCGCGATGCAATGATAGTTGCAACTACATTGCATCCATCATGGAATCCATTTACATAAGTAAAGATCAAAACAAGTGCAACTAATAAATAAATACCAATATTATCCATACCTATCCTCTAATCAATAGTAATTTCATATTAACTAAATAAATTAGTCAACCCCAAATATTGAGCTATCAATTCAAGATTGTTATCGTTCTTTAAAAATCTTGTAAAAAATGGCCCAATGGTGCTGAGAAAATAAAAAAATTCACATTGACTCCCATAAAAAAATTTAGCATCATTAATCTATCGCAACTTTTTAAAATCAATTTTCAAAACACCTTTAATTGATTAACCTACCTTTTTCCCATCCTTAAAGAGGAGAAAATGAAAAAAAATAATCCAATAAAAATGTTAGATAGTAAAATCTTAGAATTGATAAAAAAAAGGGCAGAGGCTTATGCCAATCTTTTGGAAAAAAAGAAGAAAAAGGATGAACCTGTGACTGACAGTGAATTTGAAGCTAATATGTGGAAGGTGTGGTCTAATTTCGCCCTTGATACAGGCTTAAATCAAAGGACATTAAGGACCATATACAATCTGTTAAACTCCCTCTCTTATGAGTTTGTAAAAAAAGAAGAGGAAAAGATATTCTCAATAAAATCTAAAGCAAAAAACGTAAACATAGATCTTCCTGGACCTCTGGATGTCCTCATTACTAAACTTGCCCTCTATTTTTCGTATGTTCACAATATAGCTCTAAAACTAAAACATGTGGTTCTCACAGACAGTATCTATGATTTTCTCAAAGCATCAAAAGTTGCTGGTGGCGCATTTTCATGGGATAAAGAGACAATTTTTCGAGAAGTATCTTCAAAAATAAATTTTGACAAAAAATCCATATATATTGGGGATGACCTCTTAAACCTCTATTTCTTTCTTTTTGCCTCTGTCATAAATCCAACTATATGTAAATTCACAGGAGATGGTATTTTAAAGACAATCAATCTAAAAAATATATTTTCTGTGTTTGAACAAATGGGGGCAAGGATTGCTCCATTAATCCCAGGAAGCCTTTCATTGCCAATAAGGATTGAAGCAACAGGAGCAATTAATGATCAAATAATCTTACCACAAGAGATAGAGGATGAAGCAATAGCTGCGTTACTTTTGACATTACCTAAATTCAAACTTCCCAAAATTACAGTAATTACTAAAAAAGATATAAAAGATTCTCCAATAGTGCAAAGGGTGTTTTATATATTTAAAAAAGCAGCTATAAATTATGAACATCTTGATAATAAAATTGTAATACACTCAAGTACAATATCATTTAATGGGATTGAACATCTTGTAGATCCAGAACTCACTTCATATCTTCTTGCTTTCCCAATAATATTAGGAGGACAATTACAAATTACAGGTATTTTCCCTGAATTTTTTAATGATGCAAAGCTATTTATGGAAATTTTAAGATTAGAAACTAATGATATTATAACTGATGCCCATCAAATTCGTTTAAAAACAAAACACAATAAAAAACATGATGTGGTCTTTGATGTAAAAGAGAATGGTCAACTACTTCCCCTTGCTCTAGGTTTCATTTTTTCCAATAAATCAGGCACCATTTTAAATATCCCAGATGAAGAAATTGATTTTTTAGAAGGCTTTTTAAAAAAATTTTTGGTTAGTTTTCATATACAAGATAAAAAACTATTCATACCAGATACAAAAAACTTTTCCACTACTCAGGTTAAATTTCACGCCCCTCATCCAAGATGGAGCATTTGTGCCTCACTGATTAGTACTCAAGGGGTAGAATTTATTTTAGAAAATCCTGGAGAGATTACAAAGTTGTGGCCTCCTTACTGGACATATTTCAAATCACTTCCAATCATAAATTATAATAAACTCACAATGGAGAAAAAAAAGGGGGACACAGATGATCCCAAAAAGATCAGAAGAAGAATCCTTGTCTCAGAAAATAAAAAAATTGGATGAGGAAATAGAGAATTTAATTCAAGAAAAAAAGAAGATTGAAGAAAAAATTAAAGACCTTATGCTTCACGAAGACTTGAGCAAAGGTGTATGCTATGCCAACGAGATTCACAACTTAATCCAGCAAAAAAATATGATCGCAGTGGAAATAGACTTTAGAGAAAAAAAGAAAAAAAGACTTCTCTGGTATTAAATTCTTATGAGCCCCCCTTTATTTAGTTTATGGCGAGGGCTCATATTATCTTTTAAGTTCCGATTTTACAAATTTGCCAAGATTTACTGTAAAGAGCACCTCTTTTATTTCTTGTTCAAGGTTAGGATTTAGATTAATAAAAAACTTAGGACCTAACTGCATGTAACACACAGCATCTTCATAATTAATCTTTATTTGAACTGGTGTTTCTCCTGGATATTTTTGAAAAATTTCTTTTAATCTATTTATCTTATTCATGTCCACCAAATCTATGTCACATTCTATTATAAACGGCTTGTCTGTTGGGAGTTCTACATCTTTTAAAGGCACAATATCCTGACACACAAAACTAATTTTCTTAAATGAGTCGCTTTCACTACTGTTGTTTAATTCCACTTCTTTTATGTCTGTCTTGACCTTGCACAAAAAAGGTTCATCTAAATCAAGATAAGACTTTATCTTTAGATATAATGATGGGAATAAAACCATTTCTGCAGTGGCTGACAAATCCTCTATTTGACAGAATGCCATTTTCTCCCCTGTTTTTGTAAGTTTATCCTTATATGAATTAATTATTACCACAAGATTTACTTCACTCCCAGAGGGCAGTTCCTTACAACCTTCGATTGTTTTTACATCAAGCATAGACAGCTTTGTTTTATATTTCAAAATAGGATGGGATGATACATAGAACCCCAAAGATTCCTTTTCATATCTCAATTTTTCCTCATCTGGCCATTCATCTAATGTCAACTCAGGTATTTCTATCTCTTCTAAGTTTTCTTCTTTTTTCTTAACTCCAGGTAGGGTGAGCTCTGTAATCCCCCTTTTTTTCTTAACACTACTTTTTTTAGATGTTGCAGCAAGTATCTTATCCAAGGCCTCAAACATCCCTCTTCTACTATGACCAAATACATCAAAGGCTCCACTTTTTATTAAATATTCCATTACCCTTTTTGTTATTTTTCTATTAGATAATCTTCTGCAAAAATCAAATAAAGATCGAAAAGGCCCATTTTTATCTCTCTCTTTTATAATTTCTTGAACTGCTGCTATACCTACATTTTTTATAGCACAAAGACCAAATAAAATAGAGTCATTTTCAACTGAAAAATTTTCTTCACTTTTATTTATGTCTGGTTGCAAGACCTCTATTCCCATCTGCCTACAAGCATTTATGTGACTGATTACTTTATCTGTATTATCGGCCTCAGATGTGAGCAAAGCTGCCATAAATTCAACTGGATAATGGGCCTTCATATAAGCACATTGGTAGGAGATGAGCGCATAAGCAGCGCTGTGAGATTTATTAAAACCATAACCTGCGAATTTTTCCATTAAGTCAAAGATATAATTTGCAGTCTTTTCTTCTATTCCATTGGCCTTTGCACCTTCTAAAAATTTGGCCCGCTGCTCTGCCATGACCTCAGGTATCTTTTTACCCATGGCCCTGCGTAAGATATCTCCATCTCCAAGGGAATAGTTTGCGAGTTCAGAAGCAATCTGCATCACCTGTTCTTGATATAAGATTACCCCATATGTGTCTTTTAAAATCGGCTCAAGCCTTGGATGTGGATAGGTCACCTCCACCTCTTTGTGCTTTCTCTTAATAAAATCCATAACCATGCCACTTTCTAAAGGCCCAGGCCTATATAAGGCCAAAAGCGCAATAATATCTTCAAAACATGATGGCTTTAACTCCATTAACACATTTTTCATCCCAGAACTTTCCAGCTGAAACACACCATCAGTTTGTCCCCTGCACAAAAGCTCAAATGTCTTTTTATCATCCAAAGGAAGCTCATTTAAAGGAGGGACATCTTTATTATTTTGTTTAGCAAGTTTTACTGCATCGTTTAGAACAGTGAGGGTTTTTAATCCCAAAAAATCAAATTTAATTAGACCAACTTTTTCCACCATCTTCATATCATATTGAGTGACAACTTCGCCCTTTTTCCCCACATAAAGGGGAAGATACTCCATCATGGGCTTATCAGAGATAACTATTCCAGCAGCATGTGTTGAGGCATGTCTTGCAAGGCCCTCCAATTTCCTTGAAATTTCTATAAGTTGTCTTATCTTTGGATCTTCTTCCACCATTTGCTTTAATTCAGGTTCCACTTCCAGCGCCTTATCTATAGTCATCTTTAAATTATTAGGAATAAGTTTGGCAATCTTGTCTGCTTCTTGATAGCTTATCCCAAGTGCCCTGGCCACATCTCTCACAACTGCCTTTGCCTTCATCTTTCCAAAGGTAGTAATCTGAGCAACATTTAATTTCCCATACTTCTCAGTCACATATTTTATTACTTCTTCACGTCTATTATAACAAAAATCTACATCAATATCAGGAAGGCTGGCCCTTTCAACATTTAAAAATCTCTCAAAAAGAAGATTATATTTTATGGGGTCAAGTTCAGTGATTCCTAAAGAATAAGCAACCAAAGAACCAGCAGCAGAACCCCTTCCAGGACCAACAGGAATGCCCTGAGACTTTGCCCAATTAATAAAATCCTGAACAATCAAAAAATAGCCAGGAAATCCCTTTTTACATATAACATCAATCTCCTTTTCTAACCTTTCCCAGTAAACCTTTTCATTCACAGAATATTTCATATTTTTTAATCTCTTTTTTAATCCTTCTCTTGCCAATCTCTTAAATTCCTCCTCTAAACTAAGACCGCTTTCAGGTATGTATAAGGGAAAGTGGTGTTTACCAACCTCAATTTCCACATTACACTTTTTCGCAATATTAACGGAATTTTCAATTGCTTCAGGACAGCTAGAAAATTGTTTATACATCTCATCAGGAGATTTAAAATATAGCTGGTCAGTATTAAAACGCATTCTCTTTGCGTCATTTACACAGGAATTGGTTTGGATACAAAGCAAGATATCGTGGGCCAATGCATCATCTTTATTCAGATAATGACAATCATTTGTTGCAACTAAAGGCAGATTAGTTGCTTTTGAGAGTTCTATTAATTTTTCATTTACCTCTTCTTGTTCTTTTATACCATTGGCCATTAGTTCTAGATAAAATCTATCTTGAAATATGGATTTATATTTTTCAGCCACAGCAATTGCACTATCCATCCCCTGATTCATCAATGCATAGGGAATCTCTCCTTTTAGACATGCAGATAACGCAATAAGACCGCTGTTATATTTTTTTAGTAATTCAATATCTACTCTTGGTTTATAGTAAAAGCCTTCTAGATATCCAAGACTAACCAATTTAATCAAATTTTTATATCCTTCATTGTTCATAGCCAAAAGGACTAAATGATATCCCACCTCACTAAGAGATCTTGCCTCTTTTTTGGTTCTATGCTCAGGAGCCACATACACTTCACATCCAATTATTGGGATTAATCCATACTTTTTAGCTGTTAAATAAAATTCCAAGCAACCGAACATGTTCCCATGATCAGTGATGGAGACATATTTCATATTATATTCCAAGGCCTTCTCGCAGAGTTTGGGTATTTTTATTGCCCCATCTAAAAGGCTATATTCTGTGTGACAATGAAGATGCACAAAATCCATAAATTCACCTCGTAAGATTGTTATGAAAATAAAAAAAGAGGGCAGTTAACCGCCCTCTTTTATACTAGAAAAAAAAATTAGAGAAGATTGGCTACTTTTCTGGTTAGTCTTACAAGTTGATTGGAAAAACCAGACTCATTGTCATACCAGATAATTAATTTTGCAAGTCTGCCTTCAACTACCTCTGTCAAAAGTCCATCCACTATTCCAGCATAAGGAGTAGATACATAATCTACAGAGACCAGTGGAATTTCAGTGTACGCCATAATACCTTTTAATTCATTTTGAGATGCATCAGATAAAACTTTGTTAATCTCCTCCTTTGTCACTTCCTTATTTAACTCTACATTGAGGTCAACCAAAGACACATTGGGAGTAGGTACCCTAATGGCCATACCATGAAGTTTTCCTTTCAAGTCAGGTATAACCTCTGTTACAGCCTTTGCAGCTCCAGTTGTTGTTGGTATCATTGACATTGCCGCTGCCCTTGCACGCCTTAAATCTTTGTGGGATCCATCAAGTATTCTCTGACTCATTGTATATGAATGTACAGTTGTCATAAGTCCTCTTAAAATGCCAAATTTTTCATGAATGACTTTTGTTACGGGAGCCATACAATTGGTGGTACATGAGGCATTGGAAATGATGTTATGTTCTTTCTTTAATTCACTGTCATTAACTCCTACAACAATAGTTATATCAGGATTCTTACCAGGAGCACCAATTAATACCTTTTTTGCACCACAAGTTAAATGCTTTTCACAACTTTCCCTGTCTCTAAATTTTCCAGTGGTCTCAAGTACTATATCAACGCCTAAATCCTTCCATAACCACTCACCAGGGCCCTGCCTTGTGACCTTGATCTGCCTTCCATTTACAACTATTCCTTCATCATTTGCCTCTACCTTACATTCAAATCTACCATGTACAGAATCATATTTTAAGAGATGTGCAAGGGTATTATTGTCTGCCCTTGCATTTACAGCAACAAGTTCTAGCTCTGAGTCATTTGCCAATAGCCTGGTAACATAACGGCCTATCCTACCAAAGCCATTTAATCCTATTTTTACTCCCATTTTTAACCTCCTTAATTAGTTAATTAGGCTTATTTAAAATATAAGTGTAACCTTTTTTAAAAAAAATTCAACTTCAGCTTAATACTCCATTTCTCTTTACAATCAAGAGATATGATTTTAATTAAAAAATTACAAGCAAAATATAGGTATATTTTATGAGAAACAAAAAGATCCGTGCAGATCAATTATTAGTGGAAAAAGGTATTTGTGAGAGTAGAGAAAAGGCAAAAAGATTAATAATGGCTGGCCTGGTAGTTAAAGAAAAAAATCAAGAACTAATTAAAAAGCCAGGTGAGTTAATTGAAAAGGATGAAAAATTGATACTAAAAGAGAAAGAGAGGTTTGTTAGCAGAGGAGGATACAAATTACTCACTGCAATAGAAACCTTTCACATAGATTTCAAAGACAAAATAGTTATGGATGTTGGTGCTTCCACTGGTGGTTTTACAGATTGTGCACTCCAACATGGGGCAAAAAAGGTTTATGCTGTAGATGTTGGATATGGCCAACTCCACGAAAAATTATTAAATGATGCAAGGGTAATAAATTTGGAAAGGATCAATATAAGATATCTATCCCCCAGTTTACTACTTGAAAAGATGGATATCATCACTATAGATTGTTCTTTTATCTCACTTACAAAAGTACTTCCCTGTTGTATCAAATTTTTAAAAGACACGGGTGAAATAGTTTGTCTTATAAAACCCCAGTTTGAGTTAGAAAAAAAAGAAGTTAAAAAAGGGGTGGTGAGGGACAAAAATCTTCAACATAAGGCTGTTTCAAAAATTGTTCAATTTGCACAAAATGAGCTAAATCTAATGTCCATAGGTATCGTGCCCTCAAAAATAAAAGGTCCTAAGGGAAATCAAGAATATTTAGCTTATTTTAAAAAGAGATAACCAATTACCACTTCATTCTTACCCTAACCCCCTTTTCATTCATATATTCCTTTATTTCTCTAATGGTATACTCCCCAAAATGCACAATAGAAGCTATCAAAGCTGCAGATGCCTTACCAATAGTAACAGCGTCAACCATATGCTGAGGATTTCCTGCACCACCTGAAGCAATTACTGGGATATTCACGTTTTCAGAAATAAGTCTAGTCAACTTAAGTTCATAACCCTCCTTTGTGCCATCAGCATCTATGGAATTTAGACATATCTCTCCTGCACCTAATCTTTCTACCTCCTTTGCCCACCAGAGTGCATCTATGCCTGTTTTTTTTCTTCCCCCATGAATTACTATTTCATAGCCTGATGGGATATTTTTACTCACCCCCACCCATAATACATCCATGCCAACAACAATGCATTGGGAACCAAATCTTTCTGCTCCTTCAGTGATTATTTTAGGATTTTTTACTGCTGCTGAATTAACTGATATCTTTTCTGCACCTGCAAGTAGGACCTCTCTCATATCCTCAACAGAGGCTATTCCACCACCCACAGAAAATGGTATAAATATATTCTTTGCCACCTCTTCAACTACCTTTATCATTATGCCACGCCGTTCATGGGATGCAGTGATATCATAAAAGACTATCTCATCTGCACCCTCTTCATAATATTTTTTTGCTGATTCAACAGGATCTCCTATATCAACATTACCTTTAAATTTAACACCTTTTGTCAATTTTCCGTCTCTCACATCTAAACAGGGTATTATCCTCTTACATAACATAATATCAACACCTCACACAATATTTATAAAAATTCTCAAGAATCTTGAGTCCAAACCTTCCACTCTTTTCAGGATGAAATTGAACTGCCCAGAGGCCTTGTCTACCAAGCACAGAACAAAATTCCACACCATAGTTTGTTGTGCCTATAACAAAATCCTCTGCAGGTTTTGGGTAATAACTGTGCACAAAATAAAAGTCTAAGTTGTTTTTAATATCATGAAACAATGGATTTTCCTTTTTTATATTAACCTGATTCCATCCCATATGTGGTATCTTAATATATTCACCTTTTTCGTCCTTTAAAAAAGAATCAAATCTACGACACTCTCCAGGGATAAGGCCTAGACATTTTGTATTATTTTCTTCACTATAATCTAAAATAATTTGACATCCAAGACAAATACCTAGTAATGGTTTTCCATTCATTACTTCTTGTTTTAAGATCTCATCTAAATTTTTTTCCCTCAAATTTTCCATTGCAGATCCAGCTGCACCTACTCCTGGAAATATTATACCTATACTTTTTTGAATCTTTTTTTCATCATCTGTTATTTCATTTTTTATATTTAAAAAATCAAGACTTCTCTTTACAGATGTTAAGTTACCTGCCTTATAATCTATAATTGCTATCATATATCCCCCTGACTATGTCACTAATAAACAATTATACCAGCATATCCCACTACATAACTTTTATCACCTGTTACATCTCCAGAAGTAGAATAATCAATCAACATACCCTTTGTAGCCCCTAATTCTTTTGCTATTTTAAGTCCAACAGTCATAGGAAACACTCCACACATAGTGATATTATATTCTCTTACTGCATTATAAAGATCTTCTGGATCGACTTTTTCACATTTTTCAATGGCTGTCTGATCTAAAATTTTGGCCCTATCATGAGATATAAAATGGCTCATATCAGAACTAACAACAATTGAAATATTGTCCATATCTCTTATGATATCAGCTATTTTTTTTCCTACATCTATTAAAATATCCAATCTATGTTCCCGAATACATATTGGAATGATCTTAATGTTTGGGTTTATATACCACAAAAAAGGAATTAAGACTTCTAAAGAATGTTCTCTTAAATGGGCACTGACATCAGCAGATAAATATTCAATCCCATTAACTAGCTCATTAGCTATTTTTTCATTTACTTCTAAAAAACCACCAGGAAATTCCCATTTTCCATCACACCAAACAGAAAAAGGATCACCTATCCCCGTATGATTTGGACCAAGAAGCAAGATATTTTCCTTTAAATTTACATAACTCAATGTTTTTCCAGCAGTTCGTCCTGAATATATGTAACCAGCATGGGGCAGCATTGTCAAAAGTGCATTCTTTTTTTTAGAAGACGGAACTTCCATAAATAATGATTTCAAGGTATTTTTTAATTCCATTGCAGATCCTGGATAAAATTGTCCAGCAACTACTGCTTTTCTATTCATTTTCTATCCCTCCTTTTATTGGATATATTTCATTGCCTTTTGCTTTAATTTTAATGAAATCAAATCATTTTTTGCTAGCTCACCATAAATGGTATCTGGATATTTTTGCTCAATATCCTTTAATTTTTTAATCCATATGTCAGTAAAACCTGCTTGTTTATACAAATTTGCTAGTTCATATTCAAATTTGGGCTTTTCTTTTGAACCTTCTTTAATATCTTTATTAAACCGCTCTGCCCATTCTATTGCCTCCATAATACGGCCTGACCTTTTTGTAACATCTATAAGTATTCTCAGACAATCCTTGATTTTGGGATTATTTCTGTTTTGTTTTAAGAAGATTGACAGAGCTTCCTGGGCAAAGATATATGCATTTTCTAAGTTTTTTTGATTATATTCCTCAGTTGCCAAAAAATAAAAAACAAATCCCCTTTGTTTTTCAGATAAATTATGGTCTATTGCCAATCCTTTTAAAAGATCAACCACCTCTTCTCCTTTCCCTAAATGGATTTCTGCCAGTGCATACGCATATTTTAGCTGAGATCTTAAATGTTCTGGTAATCCCTGATAATCTAAAAATCTTTTACCTAAATTTTCTATCTCAATCCACTCTTCATTTTGTAAATAAATATTTAACATAAGTTCAAGGGAGGATACTAAAGCTATTTTTTTATCTTTATTTTCAATAAATGGTCTTGCAAGTTCTAATGCCTTAGTTGGATTTCCTGTTTTCCAGTATGAAACAGCAACTGCTATAACTACTGAAGGATCAAATTTTGACAAATCTTTAGTTAAGAAACTATATTTATTCCAAACATCTAAAATTACAGTGTATAGATTATCCTTTATGGACTTATCTATCAACTTAGAAAGTGCTACTATACCAGTATGTTCAAATCTATCCCATAAGTTGGAATCAGGATATTTTTTATAAAATTGTTTGATAACATCAAGTGCTTTTAAATATTGATTTTTCCATAAATACCACATGGATAATTTTAAATATGCAAGGGGAGCAAGTGGAGAGTCTGGATGGTTTTGTATGATTTCTGTATAGATTCTTTCTGGACGTAGATTGTAAGGTCTGTCAAAAACAGTAAACATATCTTTGATGGACGGTTCATCATATATTCCCTCTTCAGCAAGACGCATCTTTGCAATTAAACCACCTTCCTTGTCAGGATATCTCTGCGCAACATATTCATACATCTTTTTTGCATACTTAATCAAACCTTTTTTTAAATACAAATCACCAATTCTCGCAAGAATTATATCTGCATCTTTAACTTCTGGCATTATATTATAATATTGCCAGTAATAATCTAATGCCAAATCATATTTTTTATTTAGCATGGATACATGGCCAGCCAATTTTAACATATAAGGATCCTTTTGATAAAAAAGAGGCCACCTTTGTTGCACATATTTCATAACCTTCCAAGACAGATCATATAGTTCCATCTGATACAGAACTTTTGTCAAATTTATTGCCGCCTGTTTAACAACAGGACTTGTTTGATAATTTTCAACAATTGTTTCAAAATGCTCTCTAGCTTTAATTAATTCTTTTTTTTCCAAATAGTAGTCACCAAAATAATAATGAGCTTGTGCAACATATGATGACTTTGGATATTTTTCCTTTAAGATATTAAAATAAGCAAGGGCTTCATCTATGTTCCCCACATTTAGATTCAAATAACAAAGTTTTAATAACCAATTTGGAAAATAAATAGATTTTGGAAAAACGTTTATTGCTTCATTAAGTAACTTGTTGATTTTTAAATAGTTGTCTTTTAACTTATCATGATAAATTTGAAAATCCAAATCTATCATTAAGGCCAATATTTCTTCTCTGTAGTTTAAAGGTATGTTAGGATTGTTATACAACACTTCAAGAGCAGTCTTGGCACTTTCCAATTCGCCATTATTTATTTGCAACTTAATTACATATATTTGCTCTTCATAATTTACCTTGCTTGTGGAATTGTCTTGAAGTTCTTCTTCATTTTTTTTGCTTTTGTTTTCTTCTATTTGGTGGGATATTTCTTTTGTTTTATTTTTACTAGATCCTTCTTTAACTATTTGAGAAGGCTCTACACTGGTTTTATTTTTTTCCTCTTTTAAGACTAAAGAAGGATTGATCTTTCTTCTTATTTCAAAATTTTTTTTTTCTCTATTTTTGCGTGTTCTTTTTCATTTTCTATTTTTTTATTTTCTATCTTTTCAGGATAATATTCTTTATTTGGATTATATATAGTAGCATTTTTATTAACAAATCCCTTCACAGCAAAAGATTTAACATATTTTATTTCTTTTAAGATAGGTTTAGTTTTATTACCTTCGGAAACTAAATTGTTTAAAGTTCCATTTTCTGATTGTGATGAAGAATTATCTACTATATTTTTATTAGTTGTTTTAGATAAATTATCATTATCTACTTCTATATCTTTATTTCGTTCTTCATTTTTTATTTGTTCATACGGTTTTTTAATCAAATCAACTACTATCTTATTTTCCTCTGCAAATAAAAACCAATTTAGTTCAAAATCAGGCACATGTGTAAATATAGTCAATGTTCCCTTTTTAACATCAACTGATTTTAATATAGTCATATTTTTGACAAATTTTGATGACGGTATAGTCTCCTCTTTTAAAAACTCATCAGGAATAATTATTTTTATAGTATATTTATCTTGCCTGAAAATTTTAAAGGTAGAAGGTATAGTCTTATCAAATTTTAATACAAACCTTTCTCTGTCTGGGTGAGATCCCCAATAATAGGTATAGCCCAATAGTAGTGAGGTGGATTTTATAAAAAGTAGTATAAAAAAACACAATATTTTTAATAATTTATACATTATCTAAACCTATTATTCACATGATAATTTTCCTTACAGTAAAGAATTAAGCAAATATTATACCAATAATTTTTTTTTCTTTAATTTTTCTATCAAAGTAGTACGTTTTAATCCCAGTAATTTTGCAGCTTCGTTTTTGACACCACCACTTTTTTTAAGGGCCTCTAAAATTAGCCTATTTTCTATTTCTTCTAAAAACTCTTTTAGTGTTAGATTAAGCTTATTTAGTGTGGATAACGTTGGAAATATAAATTCATTATCACAAGTTAGGGCTTTTGATTCTTGTGTGTTCTGTGTATTTTCTAAAAGTTTTAAGGGAACATCCTCCACAGTCACCTTGTTATTTTCACAAAGTATACTAAATCTCTCCATCAAATTTTCTAATTCCCTGACATTTCCAGGCCAATTATAATTTAATAATATTTCTTTTACCTCATTAGATAAAGTTAATTCTTCTCTATTATTGAGTTTACAATATTTTTTTAAAAAATAGTCCGCAAGTGGTAAAATATCTTCCTTTCTCTCCCTCAAAGGTGGAATATATATATTTACAACATTCAATCTGTAATAAAGATCTTCTCTGAAATTTCCTTTTTTTACTTCCTCTTCTAAATCCTTGTTAGTTGCTGCAACTATTCTCACATCTACTTTAATTGTCTTTGTTCCACCTACCCTCTCAAATTCCTTTTCTTGAAGGACTCTAAGCAACTTTACCTGAAGATAAATATCCAATTCTCCAACCTCATCTAAGAAAATAGTACCACCATTTGCTAATTCAAAACGTCCTTGTCTTGACCTAATTGCATGTGTAAAAGCACCTTTTTCATGACCAAACAACTCAGATTCTATAAGTTCCTTAGGTATGGCACCGCAATTTATTGGTACAAAAGGGCCTTTAGATCTATGACTTCTTTTATGAATTTCTCTAACAATAAGTTCTTTTCCTGTACCTGATTCTCCAGTAACTAATACTGTTGAATTCGTTGCTGCAACCTTATTTACTATTTTTAAAGCCTGTTTTAGTTTTTCACTGTATACTATTATCTTTTTCATGACGAAATCTTATCAAAGGTTATAACTTTATCACCTGGATCCAAATTAATCAATTTTACACCTCTAGCATTTCTACTATATATATTTACATCTTTTACATCAATCCTTATCAACTTATTATTTAAAGTTAAAATTATTAATTGATCATCTTCTTTTACAACTAATCCCTTTACGACAAAACCTGTTTTTTTATTGGGTTTCAAATTAATGATACCCTTTCCCCCTCGACTTTGCAATCTATAATTATCAATTATAGTCCTTTTTCCACTTCCATATTCAGTAATTGTCATTAAATAGTTCCCCTCTTCAGGATCAATAACCACACCTGATACCACCTCATCATTATCCCTCAATGAAATACCTTTTACACCTGTTGTATTTCTTCCCATTTCTCTGACCTCTACACAACTAAACCTAATAGCAAATCCAAATTTTGTGAGAAGCATTATTTCATTATCATCATCAACTTCTTTTACTGATATTAATTCATCATTTTCCCTTAAATTTATTGCTATAATTCCCGATGTTCTCACATTTTTATATAGAGCTATTTTTGATTTTTTGACTATCCCTTTTTTTGTGACAAACAGATAATATTGTTTCTCATTTTCTTCCCTTTGTACTAATGCCGTTGCAATCTCTTCACCCTTATTTAGGGTTACCATATTTGATATATGAACACCCCTTGCCTTTTTACTGGCCTCAGGGATATTAAAGACCTTTAAAACTAACATCCTACCTTTGTTTGTAAATAACAATAGATTCTCATGATTTGTACCAATCAAGATATCTTGAACAATGTCGGAGTCACTCAAGTGTGCGCCTGATATCCCTTTACCTCCTCTTCTTTGCTTTCCAAATTGAGTAAGAGGTGTCCTTTTTATATAACCTCTTTTTGTCAATGTGATAACAACTTCATCATCAGGTATCAAATCTTCAATATCTATCTCATCTGGATCATGATCTAATATTACAGTCCTTCTTGGAGTGCTGTATTTTTCCTTAATTTCTATTAATTCCTTTTTTATCTCATTCTTTAACACCTCAGGATTATTTAGAATACTATTTAAAAATTCTATCTTTTTAAGTATTTCTCTGTATTCTTCTATAATCTTTTCTCTTTCTAAATTTGTCAGTCTTTGCAGCTTCATATCCAATATTGCTTGACTCTGTATTTCAGTAAAATCAAAGCGATCTATTAAGTTTTGTTTGGCTTCTGCTGGAGTCTTTGATGATCGTATGATCTTAATAACTTCATCTATATGATCTAAGGCCTTTTTTAGACCTTCTAATATGTGTGCCCTATGTTCTGCTTTTTTTAAATCATATCTTGTTCTTCTTAAAACAATTTCTCTTCTAAAAGAGACAAATAGCTCTATATACTCTTTTAAATTAATGAGTTTAGGTCTATTATTTACAACACATAGAAAATTAATACCAAATGATGTATCAAGTGGAGTGTATTTATAAAGTCTATTTACTACTATATCACTTAATGCACCTTTTTTTAATTCAATGACAATTCTAATACCTTTTCTATCAGATTCATCTCTTAAATCAGATATTCCTTCAATCTTACTTTCATTAATTAATTCAGCAATTTTTTTCAATAAATTAGATTTATTTAAACCATAAGGTATTTCTGTAATTACAATAGATTCATTTTCTTTTTTATTGGATTCTACATGTATCTTACTTCTTATTTTTATTGTACCTTTACCTATTAAATATGCATTTTTTAGACCCTTTGTTCCATATACATATGCACCTGTTGGAAAATCTGGACCTTTTATAAATTTCATAAGTTCTGATATAGATATATCTGGATTATCAATATATGATAAAATACCATCTATCACTTCACCTAGATTATGAGGTGGAATATTAGTGGCCATTCCCACAGCAATACCAGATGCACCGTTTACAATTAAATTTGGTATTTTAGTTGGTAAAACTTCAGGTTCTTTTAAGGAATTATCATAATTAGGTCTAAAATCTACAGTATCCTTTTCTATATCAGCTATAAATTCATGTGCTATTTTGGACATTCTACATTCAGTATACCTCATTGCTGCTGGAGCGTCACCGTCAATTGAGCCGAAATTTCCCTGGCCATCTATTAAGGGATCCCTCATATTAAAAGGTTGAGCCATACGAACTAGGGCATCATATACTGCTGCATCGCCATGGGGATGATATTTACCAATTACATCACCCACTATCCTTGCTGATTTTTTATATGGCTTATTGTAAAAATTGCCCAATTCATACATGGCATATAAAATTCTTCTATGAACAGGCTTAAGTCCGTCTCTTACATCTGGAATTGCCCTTCCTATTATAACACTTAAGGAATATTCCAAATATGATTTCTTAATTTCCTCTTCTATAGATATTGTTTTAGTCACCTAACTTCTCCTATTACATGTTTTTATATATCGAGATTTTCTACTAATAATGCATTTTTTTCTATAAATTCCCTTCTTGGTTCAACCTTGTCACCCATTAACTTATTGAATAATTCATTTGCCTCTTCCGCCTCATTTATTGTAACCTGTAAAAGTTGTCTTTTTTTTGTATTCATAGTTGTTTCCCAAAGTTGTTCAGGATTCATCTCACCTAAACCTTTGTAGCGTTGTATTGTATAATTTTGATGGGCAATATCTATAATTTTATCCACTAAATCAAATAATAAAACATTGTCTATTTCAATTGAATCTTTATATTTAATTCTAAATTTACAAGATGGACTATATTTTTTTATCTCTTGTACTAAATTATAACTATTTCTATACAACTTTGAATTAAAATATTCCAACCCTAATATAAATTCATGTTTGTTTTTATCAATAAATTTAATAAAAAATCGTTTATAGTCATCATCCTTTGTAAAAATTTCTACCTCATAATCAAACTGTTTAATATATTGTGAAAATTTTAGAAATTCTTCAGAATCCTTAAGAGTATCATAATTATCATGATATTTTTTTATAAAAACATGATGTAAATCTTCATCATATAATAATATATTTAATAAGATATTACTAGATATCCCCAATGATGTAGAATCTTTTATTTTGTTTTCTAATTCAGTTATTTTATTAATAATAAATTTGACTTCATCTTTCATTAATTTTCTTTCATCAACAAAAACCTCTATTTCCTCACTCATGGATTCAATAAAAAATTCTAAGAGTTCTTTGTCATTATTGATAAATTTTTCAAATTTACCTTTATGGACCCTATATAGAGGCGGCTGGGCTATATATAAATGTCCCCTTTCTATTAATTCTCTGTAATTTCTATAAAAAAATGTGAGTAATAAGGTCCTGATATGAGCGCCATCTACATCTGCATCAGTCATAATTATTATTTTATGATATCTCAGTTTTGATAAATCTAAATCATCTTCACCAATACCTACTCCAAGTGCGGCGATTAGACTTTGAATTTCTTTATTTTTTAGCATTTTTTCAAAATTGGTCTTTTCAACATTTAAGATTTTACCCCTTAAAGGCAAAATTGCTTGAAACTTCGGATCTCTCCCTTGCTTAGCTGAGCCTCCAGCAGAATCCCCCTCTACAATAAATAGTTCACTTTCTTCTGGATTTTTACTTTGACAATCAGTCAATTTTCCAGGAAGAAATGTATCAGTAAGTAGACTTTTTCTTTTGACTAGCTCCCTAGCACGCCTTGCTGCTTCTCTGGCCTTCGCTGTTTCAACCACCTTTTCTATTATATTCAATACATCTTTTGGATTTTCCTGGAAATAATTCATCAAAGTCTCATTTACCACACTTTGAACATAGCCTGCTATTTCACTATTTCCCAATTTTGTCTTTGTCTGACCTTCAAATTGTGGATTTGGAAGTTTTACACTTATAACAGCTGTTAAGCCTTCTAATATATCTTCACCTTGGATTCTTTCTTTTAATTTAATTCTTTTAGGTAGATCAGAATTTTTTAAATAGTTATTTATAGATTTTGTAACTGCAGCCTTAAACCCACTTAAATGGGTCCCTCCATCTTTGGTTCTAATATTGTTTGCAAAACTATATAGTGTTGTCTTATATGAGTCAGTATATTGCATTGCGAATTCAACAATAACATCATTTATTTCTTTTTTATTATAAATTATGGAATGAATATGATTATAAGTCTTATTTAGTTTTTTGACAAAGGAATAAATTCCTCCATCAAATTTAAATACCTCTTTTTTTGATACTCTTTCATCAATAAATATAATCTCTAATCCACTATTTAAATATGCAATTTCTTCAAATCTTTTACTCAAAGTTTCATGATTTACATTTATATTTTTAAAAATTTCCTCATCAGGTCTAAAATGTATTGTAGTTCCAGTCTCGTTTGTATCTCCTTTGATAATCAATTCAGTTACTGGGACACCTCTTGAATATTTTTGATAATACTTTTTTCCATCCCTTTTTATCGTTACTTCTAAATATTCAGAAAGGGCATTTACAACAGATACACCAACTCCATGTAGCCCACCTGCAACTTTATATGTTCGATTATCAAACTTACCACCTGCATGCAATACAGTTAAAACAACTTCTACTGCAGGTCTTTTTTCTTTAGGATGAATATCAACAGGTATACCTCTTCCATTATCCTTTACTGTTATACTATTATCTACATGAATTGTTATTTCAATTTTAGAACAATATCCTGCCATGGCTTCATCAATACTATTGTCCACCACCTCATAAATAAGATGGTGAACACCATCCAAATCTGTACTTCCAATATACATGGCAGGTCTTTTTCTGACTGCACTTAATCCTTCTAAAACAGTAATACTTTCAGCAGTATAATTAGATTCTTGTTTTTTATTCATCGCTATCTATCACCTCGTCCTCATAATATTTTTCTTCTTTTAATCTTACTGGCATAGTGACTACAATATAACCATTATCAGATTCATCAAGCCCTGTTATTTTACAGGGACCATCAGATGTAGTAAATTCAATTTTTATATTTTCAGAATGAAAATGTTCTATAATTTGTTTTGTTCTTTTAATTAAAAAGAAGACTGAATCTATTTGACCAGAATAATTGACTAAAATCTCTTCTGTAGCTTCTCCTTTATTATGTCCTTCTGAATGTATTAATAATTTATCATTGTTAAAAATAAAAGTAACTAATTCATCTATATCTGATGCAAAGACTGATATCCTTTCTAGTACATCAATTAATTCTTTTCTATTTACTATCAATGTTGAAAGATTGGTATTATTAAATGCCTCTAAATAGATATTATAATCTTCATCGTTTTTTATAATAACAGGAAAGCTTATTTTCTCATTATTGACTTCATCTTTGATGAAAATTCTATTTTCATGAATAGTCAAATATATTTCATTATTTTCTAGCCATTTTCTCAGTTCATTTAAAAACATCTTGTCAATTAAGTATAGATTATCATCTAAATGTTGATATAACTCATTATGTTCAAATGTCAACATTGCAAAGCTATGTAAAATAACTCCATAAGCAACTATATGGTTAGGTTTGTGAGATTTACACAGATTTAAATATTTATTATCATCACTAACATCATCTGGTATAAAATAGTAGAGTCTATTAATTACTTCTTTAAAATTGTCACCATACCATTTTACATAATCTTTATTTGGAAACTCAACAAATTCTCTAAACCAAGAAGATTCATATGTAATTATTTTATATTTTTTTGATCCTTGTATCAAATTTATATACTCTCCATCCTCTGCCAAAGAAATGGTAATTTCACCAGGAGGTAATTTTTTTATGAGTTCATAAAAGGAACGTCCATTTATACCCACAATTCCTTCTTCCTGAGCTTTGACTTCATATTCTGCTATAAATTCTATTTTTGAGTCTGTAGCTAATATTTGCAATCTTTCCTCATTCCATTTTAACCAGACTGTCTTTAAAAAGGTAGTTCCTGATTTTTGAGATGAAATACTTGCTGCTTTTTGTAATCCTTTGATTATTTGTTCCTTATTAAATATTAAATGCATTTTTTTTACTCCTTTTTATTTATTTTAAACATTGTTTTTATGTAAAAAAGTATTATAACTCATTTAAATTTTTTACAAAAATATGTAGAAAACAATGAACATATTAAATATATTTATAACTTAACTCAATCGGCTTTGTTCAAAGATTCTATAAGTTACATTTTTTATACAATTCATTTACTATTTTATTAACATTTTCATCTTCTTTCTTTAATTTATTAATTTTTTTTATTGAGTATAGTATGGTGCTGTGATTTCTATTAAATATCTTTTCTAAATTTTTAGTTGATAATTTAAATATGTCCCTACAAAGATATATAGCTATATGTCTTGCAAGTGATATATGTTTTTTATTATTCTTTGATAATAAATCTTTTTCTGTGATATTGAGTTGCTTACTTACTAATTTTATTATATTTTGAGGAGTTTTATTTTGTATTTTTTTTAATATTTTATCTCTTTTTGTCGTTCCTATAGTCAAAATATTATTTAATTCTTTTTTTATTGAGCCAATATCTTTATGTTTTAAAGCCAGATCAAATATTTGATTTTCATTAATTAACATATTGTTTTTATTTGTATAATGCCTAATAAATTCAATCCGTGTATTGAAATCTGGCAATCTTAGATTAAAAATAATTCCACTCATGAGTAAAGAAAAAAGCTCCTTAGATTTTACTATATTTTCTAATCTATTTTTTGTACTAAAGAAAATTTTTACATTTCTATTTAAAAAATATTTTATAGTTTTTAAAAGGATATTTTCTTTATCATTATTTATATTATAATATTCTAAATGATCTACTATGAAAATTTTTATTTTCTTTAAGTCTTCAAAGCTATATTTTCTAAACAAAAAATTTATATTTTTAAAATCTAAAAACAAGATTTTATCTTTATTTAAATGTGTTATATAAAAATTGCCAATTGCATGTAATATATGAGTTTTTCCAGCATTTTTTTCTCCGTATATTATTACAGGATTATATTTATTTTTTTTTCTTATAACTTCTTTAATTAGTTTAATTGTAGATTCTGTTTCATTTGAATAAAAATAATTATCAAATGTAAAGTTTTGATTAAAAGGAAAATTTAAATTTTCGCCATATAAAAAATGATCTCTGTTTGTTTTTAGAATAATATCTTGTATATTATATCTTTCTTTTAAATTTTTTCTAAGCTTTTTAATATAATTTTGATTCAAAAAATCTTGGAAATACTCATGAGGACATATTATAATTAATTGTCTTTTTTTTGCGTTATATCTCCATAAAATTTTATCAATAATAGATTTAAAAAATTTTTTTAAAAATAAATCAAGTTCCTCTTTGTGTTTCATGATAAAATAATATCTTTTAATTTTGGAAGGACTATATCTGCAGATTCATTAAATTTTACATCTGATACATCATAATAGTATGAAGGACCTAGATTTATTTCTATCATTTTTCCGCCATTTCTTTTTACTATTCTAGGGATCGTATTAGCTGGAGAAACTTCACCAGAGGTACCTATAACTACAATCAAATCGCATTTATTTAAAAGGTCATTGGTACCTATTATAGCTTTCTGTGGTATTGGTTCACCAAAAAATACCACATCTGGCCTTATTACCCCTCCACATTTGCAATACGGTGGTATTTTATTGGAAATTATTTTTTTAACTTCATCTTTGGTATAAGTTACTCTACATTTATTACAATAATATTTTTGAAAATTACCATGGTATTCCACTACATTCTTGGATCCTGCTCTTTGATGTAAGTTATCAATATTTTGGGTAATAATACCCATTAACTTTCCAGCTTTCTCCAATTCTGCCAGTGCATAATGTGCAGGATTAGGTTTAGCTTTTTCTAAAAGATCAGAAGTTTCCAATATAAAATCCCATACTTTTTTTGGATTTTTTTCTATTGCTGAAGCTGTGGCCACCTCCATGGGATCATATTTTGTCCATACTCCTCCTGGACTTCTGAAATCAGGAATTCCACTGGGAACAGAAATACCTGCACCTGTGAAAGCTATGGGGAATTTTGCCTCTTTCCACATTTTTGCACCTGTGAAATATTTGTCATCCATAAATCCCCTCCTTTGAGTCTCAGTTGCTCATTGATTTTTTTAAAAAAAATATATATAACGCTACTAATTTGTAATAATAACATTTTTAAATATTAATTTCAAGATTTTATCTATTTGAAATTAATAATTTTTTATCAATTTTTTGGGTAGAGTTATGTTAAAAACCCCGCAAAAAATATATTGTATTCAAAACAAAGGAGGATATACAATTTTATCTCTTAAAGGACATTGGGTAGTCTCTAATTTAGATAACATAAAAGATATGATTAAAAAATTAAATTTAAAAGAAGAAAAATTGATTATAGATTGTTCCAATATACAAAAGATGGATATATCAGGTGCTTATTTAATAAAAAAAATTATTAATAATTTTAAAAAAAAGAAAATCAATGTATCTATTGAGGGCATAAAACAAGACTATAAAGCTTTATTGGATATAGTAGAGGTTGATCTTGAATTAAAATTTCCCAAAAGAAATAAATTAGATTTTTTACAAAATATAGGAAAGTATTTTGTAGATATTATATTTGAAATTATTTGCTTTTTATCGTATTTAGGAGAAATCATAAATGTTATATTTATTACTATTTTAAATCCTAAAAAGATTAGAATTAAAGAAATATTGTATGAAATTGAATATACAGGAGTATATGCCACTTTAATAGTTGCACTGGTTGGAATGTTAGTGGGAATTGTTTTAGCTTATCAAGGTGCTACTCAGCTTAGTCGATTTGGAGCTAGTATTTTTATTGTAGATTTAATAAGCTTATCTATTACAAGAGAAATGGCACCATTATTAACAGCAATTATGGTAGCTGGTAGATCAGGATCATCTTATACAGCAAGTATTGGTTCAATGGTCCTAAATCAGGAAATAGATTCATTAAAGATAATTGGAATACATCCTTTAGAATTATTGGTTATTCCAAAATTAATCGCTATGATGATAGTTCTGCCATTATTGATTTTTATATGTGATGTAGTAGGAATAGCAAGTGGTATATATCTATCTAATATCATTCTAAATCTGGATATGACTACTCTAATTGTGAGGTTAAAAACTACACTGCCTTTAACTTCTTTTTTTATAGGAATTTTAAAAGGTCCTATATTTGCTATGCCAATTGTTTTGATATCTTGCTTTAGAGGATTTTGTGTAAAAAAAGATTCAGAGGAGTTAGGTATAAATACTACAAAAAGTGTAGTTTCAACGATTTTTACAGTGATAATTATTGATGCTGTATTGTCTATAGTTTTTCAGAAATTGGGTGTATAGAATTGATAATACAAGTAGAAAATTTAAACACTATTTTGAATAATAGAGTAATACACAAAAATTTAAATTTTCATGTTAATGAAGGAGAAATTTACGCCATTGTGGGTGGAAGTGGATCTGGAAAAACTGTATTACTAAGGGAATTACTTTCATTAATAAGACCAGCATCTGGTTCCATAAAGATTTTGGGATTTGATATCACCAAAATAAATGATAGTGAAATATCCAAAAATATATTATCTAATATTGGAGTGTTGTTTCAAGCTGGTGGACTTATTTCTTCTTTGACTGTTCTGCAAAATGTAGAATTGCCACTAAGGGAAAAGACGAAATTACCAAGAGATATAATTAGAGAGCTTAGTGTTTTTAAATTACATCTTGCTAATTATCCAACGGAGTCTATAAATTTATATCCAAGTGAACTCAGTGGTGGAATGATTAAGAGAGCAGCGCTTGCAAGGGCAATGATTTTAGATCCCAAGATATTATTTTTAGATGAACCCACCTCTGGTTTGGACCCTGTTTCTACAGCAAAATTTAATGCAACAATAAAGAAAATAAGGGATTTGATGGGAATTACAGTTGTTATGATTACACATGATTTATCTACAATAAATTCAATTGTAGATAGAATGTTGGTGATTTTACAGGGTGAAAAACTTGGAGAAGGGAGTGTAGAGACAATAAAAAAAATAGCTCATCCATGGATAAGGGAATATTTTCAAAGGAGTTAATTTAGTGGAGCGCAACATAAATTATACTTTAGTTGGTTTATTTGTTATATTGACAACAATTTTATTATTATTTTTTGTTGTCTGGCTTGGTAGTAATAAATATAAAAAGGATGTGAAATATTTTGTGATAAAATTTCGTGAATCGGTTTCAGGTCTAAATATTGGCTCAGATGTTAAATATAAGGGTGTAAAAATTGGCTCAGTTGATAATTTATATATATGTAAAAAAGATCCGAGTATTATAACTGTAATAGTCAAAATACAAAAGGATGTTCCTATTAAAGAAGATGCAATGGCATCACTTTCATATAAAGGTATCACAGGACTTGCATATATAGAAATTAAAGGAGGATCAAAAAACGCAAGGGAGTTGCCTGCAAAAACAGTGCCTCCCTATCCTGAGATAAAGACTAAGCCATCAATTATAGCAAGGTTAGATACCACTCTTACTATTTTAAGTAATAAAGCTGAAATGTTAGTTGAAAATCTAAATTATTTATTATCAAAAAGAAATGTAAATAAGCTTATGGAGACTATTAAAAATACAAACTTGGTCATAAAAAATATAGCAGATCACAATAATCAAATTTCAGATATAATAAAAAATCTTGAACTTACATCTAAAAAACTACCAGATTCTTTAGATAATATAAACAAGAATTTAAATACTATTTCATTGAAAATAAAACTTCTGCTTGAAAAAATTAACAAAGATGAACAAAATATAGTAAATATCTTAAGTAACAGTACCAATAAGGTAACAAACAGTACAATACTAACTATGGAACAATTCCAAAAAACCTTAAAAGATATTAGTAACACATCTAAGGAATTAAGATATTTGATTGAGACAATACAAGACAGGCCATCAAAAATCATTTATGAGGATATGTTTGTAAAACCTGGTCCAGGAGAATAAGATGAAAAATTTAGTTTTTATATGTTGTATAATAACTTTTGTGGGTGCTTGTATACCATTTAAGAACAAAGATTATTCATATTTTTATTTATCTGCAAGAGATTCAAATTGTACTAATAAAGACAAAATTACTATTTTTATTAAAGAAGTAGTTGTATTAAGACCTTATAATAGAAAAGAAATTTTTTATTCAATTAGACCTTATGAAATAAAAAATTATATTTATAATAAATGGGCTGCCCCATTACCCGACTTGATTTATAATACATTTCTCAGCTATAATGGTTGTGTTACATATTCTCATAACTATAAAAATGCCAAATATTTATTAAAATTAAAAGTGAGGCGATTTTTACACAAGATTGATAGCAAAGACAAATCCCATGTTGAAGTTAGTATAGACTTTTATTTAACAGACACATCATCTAGCAATTTGATTTTGAAAAAATCATATAATATGTCTGAACCTTGCACTGAAAATACTCCATTTGGAGCTGTAAAAGCTTTTAATAATGTTATATCTAATATATTAATTGACTTTGAACAAAAAATTATATCCTCATTAAATAGACATCAATCATAATTTTTTTATTAAGTCAATAATTTCTTTTATCTTGTAATTACTTAAAACAAATTGCTCTTTTACTTCATTTGACTCTCCTATATATTTTTCCTCTTTATCTTCCTTTTTAGAAAAAATTTCTAAGCTATGAGTTTTTATGTCATCCTCTAATTCAATTGTGTATAATTTTTTATAATCTTGTAGGTCCATCTTGTCTTTTAAATAAGATTCACATTCCAGATTATTTAGATTATCAAGCAAGGAATCTATTGTTTTTTTATTTTTACTTTCCTTTTTATTAACAATCCACCTTCTGTCTTGTCTTTTTATTTCTATATCTTTATGGTCTGTTATTTTTATCCATTTTACATTGTCTTTATTAAACGAGAATATTATTTTATTTCTTAGTTCATCTATATTTGTATCAAATGTCAGTCTAAGGTTTCCTTCAGCTAAGTAAATATTTGGATTATTCTTTAATTTTACATACGTACTACTATAATTTGGATCTAGCTTTCCAATTATCAAACTAAAAGATTTTCCATTTTTGAGATTTATTAAAACAACTATTCCATTTTCATTATCTAATGAATATCTTGCATAATCTTTGTTTGTGGATATAAGTGATGTAATTTTTAAGTTTTTAAGATCATTTAATATAAAATTTATCTTTTTCTTATCAACTTTATAATTAAATCTGTCTATTATCCATTTATTATCTATTTTTTTTAATATAATTTCAGACGCTGATCCATTTTTAATTGAGATTTTATCTATCAAGTCATCACTTATATTTGGAATTTTAGGCAATACATAGTTAATTCTATTGTTTTTTTTAAATATTAGTATTCCAGTAAGAACAATTATTATTAAAACTAATACAATATATTCAGTATATTTTTTCATCACTGCCTCCTTTTTCATGAGAACATCCTTTGAATTTTCATTTTTTTAGATTTTCTATAGGCAGTTATAATAAATCCTGTGATTATGGTTAATATAGGTAATCCTATTATATTAAATAATTTGATAAACATCTTGGTATTTTCATCTACTTCATAGAGTGGATTAAATTCTTCTATTTTTGATCTCAGTAGTGCTCTATCAATTTTATCATTCATTACATCTATTATATTCATCACAAATATAGAATTAGGACTATCTCCCTGTTCGTCAATTACTGCATCAGTTATAATATCGGATGTACCGATAACAAATATTTTCCCGTATCCCGAATCTAGTTTTGATTGTTTTGCTTCTAATTCCTTAAGTGTTTTTTTGTTGTTACTTTTATTTGAGGTATCTTGTGTTTTTGTTTTTTCTTTTTTAACAGGTATTTTTTTGTCTTTAAAATAGCTTTTAAATTTGCCTTCTATTACATATGCTAGGGGATATTTTTTCAGCCTACTATTAGATGGTGGTCTTATAAAAAGGGGGTTTAAATTAACTGGATTTTTTTCTATCCAAGATTCTTTTGAGCTTGTAAAAAGTAGAGTATATTTAATATCTGTATTATTTTTGTCTTGTTTTAAAATTTCTAAAGGGGAGTTTTTGAGCATTACCAGGCCCTTTATATTTTGCATATATTTTACAGAGTTATTGATATTTTTTTGTTTAATTATAGGAGCATAATATATAGAAACTTCACCTCCACCTTGTTGTTTATCCATTCTTTGTTTAAAACAATTTTTATCCATAACTATTCCATCTATTATATCAATGCCATAAGATTTGAGTAATTTTTCTAAATTTGTCTTATTTTTTGTAAGCATTTGAGGATTATTAGGTAGTTCAGTGTATTTATCCAAGAAAATAATTAAATTAGTTCCATGCATTAAGGCCTGGTCAATTTCATAAAGTTCATAATCACTAAATTTTTCTTTTGGTCCCGCTATAATAAGAGATTTTAATGTAGTTGGAATGCCTTTATCTAAAGAAATCTCTTTTATTTCATATCCTTCATTTAAAAGTACTCTAAAGTTGTTTGCACCTTGGGACCTAGAAAATGGACTTGAATATAAGGATACAGTTTTATGGTCTGTCAAATATCCTATTGTTTGATTTAGATGTAACAGGGATTGGATGCCAGTTTCTATTAAATCCTTTAAGTCCTCAATAGATGTGAGTAAATATTGGGTGCCTATAATTGGAATATTAACTACCCTTAATACAACAACAGGAATCTCTTCATTACCATATCTTAATATAAGTCCAATGCCACCAGCACCTGCTTGAAGATTTAATTTTTTATTTTCTGGCCACTTTAATATCTGGATGCCTTGGTTTGATAATTTTTCAATATTGTCTGCATTTATTTTTAAGTCTATTAAATTTAATTTTAATTTATTATAATACTTTTTGTTCAATTTATCTATGAGTTGTTTTATTTTTATATCAATGGTATTTAGATCATTTAACCCAATGTATGGAGCTATTTTCTTGAGATCTTGTGAAAAATAAAAATCTATATTAATGAATCCTTTTAATCCTAATAAATAACTAACCTTGGTAATCAATTTTTCTATAGATGTTGTTAATAAATATTCAAGTCTATTTGTGGTAGTTATAACTGGTATCTTTTCAATTGCATCTCCATGTATTAAAACCAGTCCCATATATACACTTTTATATTTTAATTCATCTTTTTGAATAACTTGAACTTGAATAGGCCTGATTCCATATTCACTTGCCATTTTTTTTACACTACTTTCATCTGCATTCAAAAATTCATAATTAAAAAAATTATTTGAATATTCACTATATTCTTGAAGTATATCCTTTAAATATCTTTTGATTGTATTGTATGGTGGAGGTAAATCTTTGCTAAAAAAACATTTTATTGTTAATGGTTCCCTTAATTGAGATACTACTTCTATGCTTTTAGGAGATAGAGAATACATTTTTGTCTTGGTAAGATCTATTTTAAAAAAATTATCTAATGCTACAAGATTAGCAAGTATAATGACAATTAAATAAAGCACAAATTTTATGTATTTTTCTCTCATGTTACATCTCCTGAAATATCTATTGTCTAGAAGCTAGAGATAAAAATGTGAGGTATATAAATAGAAATGTTAAAGAAAAGAAATATATAATATCTCTTGAATCTATAACTCCTTTTGCAAAATTTTGAAAGTGATAACTAGATGAGAGATAATTAAAGATTGTAATCAATTTTTCTGGGAGAAAAAAAAGCATTCTATTGATTAATGTAAAAAAAAGACAGATTATTGTTGCAATAATGAATGAGTTTATCTGACTTTTTGTAAGTGAAGAAGCAAATAGTCCAATTGCTGAAAAGGCTGCACCTAGAAAAATAGCACCAATATAGCCACCAACCACAGGTCCTAAATCCAGATCTCCAAGAAATGATACAAAAATTGGATAAGACAGGGTTGGCATCAATAATAAAATAATAAATAGAAGCTGGGCGAGAAATTTTCCTAAAATTATATGGATATGCCTTATGGGAAAAGTGATTAAGATTTCATATGATCCTAGATTGAATTCTTCAGCAAATACCTTCATTGTGATTGCTGGAATGATAAATGAAAATACAAATGGCAGAAGGTCAAAAAAATCTCTCAAAGATGCCTGATTGATGAGAAAAAATGTAGAAAAGAAAAACCAGCCACTAATCAAGAGAAAGATAGAGATAATAATATAAGCCATGGGGGAGAAGAAATAATCTTTCCATTCTTTAATACATATGCTCATAATCTTATGCATGATCAATTCTCCTGTGTGATTTCCTTAAATATCTCTTCCAGTGATGTTTTCTTTTTTGAAAATTCAATTAATATCCATTCTGTATTTTTTATATTTTCATATATCTTTTCTCTAACATCTTTGTTTAAATAGAGATCTACATACAACTCTTGCCCTTTATTTGATGAAACCAATTCTATTTTTTCTATTTCTTCAATATTTGATAGTCTTAATTTTAATTCGTCAAAGTTAGCGTTTTTAAGCCCAACACTTATCAAAATTTTTCCTTTATAGAGACTTGTTAGTCTTTCAGTGGAATCATCTGCAACTATTTTGCCTTTATTAATAATGATTATCCTATCGCATGTGGCTTCCACTTCGCTTAATATGTGACTAGAGAGTATAACTGTCTTGTGTTTACCAATCTCCTTTATTAGATCCCTTATTTCCAAAATTTGGTTTGGATCTAGACCAGAGGTTGGCTCATCTAAAATTAATATTTCTGGATTGTGCAAAAGAACACTTGCAATACCTACCCTTTGGGTAAGTCCCTTGGATAACTCACCTATTTCCTTTCCCATAATATGGTTTATTTGACATTGTTTCCCTAATTCTTTGATCCTGCTATTTAGTCTAGCTTTTTCAAATCCCCTAATGTTTCCAACATACTCCAGATATTCATAAACTAACATATTTTTATACAATGGTACTGATTCAGGTAAATATCCAATTAGCTCTTTAATTTGAGGAGCTTGTTCAGGATATCTAAAATTATTAATTTTGATGGTGCCTGAAGTAGGTGTTAAATAGCCTGTTAAGAGTCTTAAAGTTGTGGTCTTTCCTGCTCCATTTGGGCCAAGTAGTCCTACAATCTCTCCAGATGATATTTTAAAAGATATCTTATCTATTGCCAAAAAATTTCCATAATATTTAGTTAACTCTTTTACATCAATTATAGTCTTCATAATTTGACTATTTTCCATTTTGTCCAACATAGCTGTCTATCTTTGTTTTAATTAATTTTGATGCTTCCAAATCTCCTAACAATCCTACTCTTATTTTGACCACTACATAATTGCCAACGTTTTTTATTTTTATTTTTACTTTTGATCCATTTAGTCTTAAACCTTCTACTGTTGCCTCAATTGGATCTTTATATTGTTTTTCTATTGTAATGTTTAAATTTTTTAAAGCTAATTTACATGCATTGAATACATTATTATATGATGTATAGTATCTAGTTTCAAGGTGACCATTATAATATTTATATCCAGCAACTCCAATACCAGCCCCAGCACCAAGCCATAATACAGCACATCCATTTAATATCACTACACTCATAATAAGTATTAAAATATTTTTTTTCATAGATTACTCCATATGATACTATCTTTGATAGCCAGGTATTTCATATGTTGTGCAACTGTTTGATGGTCCACATTGTCTAGTAGTGGTCTTAATAGAATTACTATTTCCATCACTCATTATATAAGATGTTTTACTAATGACCCTCTGTAGATTTTTACTGTTACATTTTTCACATTTGATCTCAATTTTTTGAGATGAAGATGTTACTATAATTTCTTGTAAATGATCACAGTCTAAACATTTAAACTCATAAATTGGCATACTTACCTCCTCGTTTAAAAAATAAATAATTGTGGTTCTAAGTTACATTAGAGATAGGATATTTTTAATCTATTTCACAATTTTAAATTCATCTCTTCTATTTTTTGCCCATGCCTCTTCATTATGTCTAGGATCAAGAGGTTTTTCTTCTCCATAACTCACAATGCTTAAACGGTCAGCTTCAACTCCTAAGAGAATAAGGTAATCATAGGCAGCTTTTGCACGTCTTTCCCCAAGTGCAAGGTTGTATTCATCAGTACCCCTTTCGTCACAATGTCCTTCAATCACCATTTTTATCTCTGGATATTTGAGTAAAATCTCAGCCTTTTTCTTGAGTATCTCTTTTGCTTCCTCGCTAAGTTCATAGGAATCAAACGCAAAATGTATTCTTTTTGTCAGGATCTCCTCATCTTTAGGTGGTAGTGTCACACTTTTTTGTTGTTCAATTTCTTCTTCTTTTTCAATTTTCTCCTTCCCTGTCTCTATAGCGTATTCTCCTACTTCAACATTTGTTAATTGTTGGGCCTTTTGTTTATCTATTTTTTTTGTCAAATCTTCTTGTGTTAAGACAGTAGTTTGTTTTTCTTCTGTATGTGGTATAGAAGTTACCACCTTCTTTTTGGCGCAACCAACAAATAATACACAAAGGGCTGTAACAAATACTAAATTCAAAAAGGTTGTTTTTGACATTGTTCCCTCCTTTTATTGTTCAATTTTTTTACTCCATGCAATTGAGCCCACCTCTTCTTCTCCAGTATCTACTAAAACAGGAGAAGTGCCGTCTTTAGTAGTTATATAAATTTTATATTTGCCCCTTCTGTTTGAAAGAAAGGCTATAAAATAGTCATCAGGTCCCCAACATGGATGTTCGTCATTACCTGGTCCAGTTGTAATAATTTTCTCTTCTAATGTGTCAAGATCACATAATACAATCCTGTGGCCCTTTTCTGTTAATGTGGAGTAGATCACATACTTTCCATTTCCACTTATATCAGGATTAGTATTGTAATTTCCAATATAGCTTATCCTTTTGGTAATCTTTTTATCAAAGTCATACAAAAAAATATTGGGATTTGCATATCTACTTGACACATAAACCATCTTTTTTCCACTATTGTCAAAATCTGGGGATATATCAATTGCCCAACTGTGAATTAATTTATCTTTGATTTTAAAGTTATTGTCAAGCAGATAGATATCAAGGTTTCCATTTACGTCAGAACTAAGCACTATATTTCCATTTGGATCAAATGTTGGAGAAATAATGGTATTTCCAGGTACAAGTATTTCCCTCAGTCTTCCATCTCTACACCAAAGTAATAATTTATGTTTCATGTTGGATATATATGTAAAAATAATGAAATTACCATCATAGGACCAAGAAGGAGACATGATAATTCCTTTTAAATCAGTTATCTTAGTTTGCATATATCCTTGAGGAGTTGATATATATATATTTTTACTGCCGTCTTTTTCTCTTTTTACAAATGCAATTTTAGATGTAAAAAAACCATCTTTGCCAGTGAGTCTTTTCATAAGTAATCCACAAAATTTATTAGCTGCTTCATAGACTTGATTGATATTATTTAAGATATAGCCCCGTCCCACTATCATCGAAGGAGTATAAACATCAAATGCCCTTATCTCGATCCTTATATTTCCATTTTCCAGTAAATGCCAACCGATAGTAATAAGTAGATCTACTTTGCTTATTACAAATTTTCTAAAGTCAATATCTTTTATTGTAACACCTTTAAATTGATTTCCTCCTATTACGTCATTTATTGGTATATATTTTAGAAAGGGAAGAAAATGTATATTGTTTCTTATAACATAAAAAAAGTGTCTTATAAGCTGTTGTGTGTTATTTGTTGATTGGTAATTTTTCCCTAAAAAAATAGGAGGGATTATACATATATTCAATGCTTTTTGGCCAGGCTCTTCTATATGTAGATACAAGGTTTTTATTTCACTAAAGGAATTTTTTGACGAAAAAATGATAAAAATAAATATTAGTGTGCAAAAGAGTCTTCTTATCATATAACTATTCCTTATTTCCAAGTGTAATTATAAATCTTAGTTTTTCCTTTGTAGGTGGTGGTTCTAGACTGCCTGTTTCATCTATAGCCTTCAGTGCCATGTTGTCAAAAAATTTATCACCAGATGAGTGAACAATCTTTTTATTTGTTATTACTCCATCTTTGTCTATAAGCACCTCTATCTTAACAGATAGGTTAGGATTGATTGAAAGATATCTAAAATTTTGTTGAATCATAGCCTCAACAATTTTTTTGTAATTCTCAAGGCTATCTTCTTTGGACATTTCAAAATCAAATGTATCTTCTTTGGAAACATTTTTACTTATTTCTAAAATCTCCTTTGACACTATCTCCTTTTGTTTTTCTTCTTGCTTGGCAATCTTGAATATCTCAGACAAAGCACTTTTTATCTCTTTTTCTCTTTCTTTTTTTAGATCAACTTTTTTATTTTTGGCTATGTTTCTCTTTTTTTCAGCAATTTTTATTGGTTCTTTTTTTTTCGGTTTAAGAGGTGTTATTGGCTCTCTTTTTTTTATCTTTTGAATTTTTTTAGGTGTTATCTTATGAGCCTTTTTACTTTTAATAGGTTTGTTAGAAGGGCCTTTTTTTATATGCTTTTTAAGAGTAACAATCTTCACCTTATATTGAACTTTTTGATCTAAATTGATCTTTGGAGTTATTTTTTGACTTGTAATTAAGCAAATAATTGCTAGATGTAAACATATTGAACATAGTAGGCTTAAAATTCGCATTTATATTACTTATTTTCTTCTTTTTCCGCAATAATTCCAAGTTGTTCAATGCCAATACTTTTAATATCTCCCATTATTTTTACTATAAAACCGTATGGTATGCTTTTATCTGCCTTTAAAAATATTATCTGATCTTTGTTGGACACCATTTTTTTTAAGTAATTTACAAAGTTCTTTTTATCTACTTTATATTTATCAATATAAATATTTTTATCTTTATCAATTGAGATAATTATCTTGTCTTGATCTTTTGATAGAGTGCGAACGGTTTTTGTTTCAGGTACTTCAATCTTTAATCCCTGGGTGAGCATTGGAGCAGTGACCATAAAAATCACTAATAAAACTAACATCACATCCACAAAAGGCGTAACATTAATTTCTGAGATTAATTTTTTGTTTTTAATTGAATAGTTCATATTTTATTCGTCAGTTTGTGACTTCTAAATAAATATACTAATCTCTCTTTTAACCATTGTGGTAAATATTGCTTTATAGGAATATAAATAGAGTTCTATATTTTCTAGAGATCTAACAAATGCATTATATGCAATGGAAGCAGGGACTGCAACTGCTAGTCCAAAAGCTGTTGCTATCAATGATTCTGCTATTCCAGGTGCAACAGTGGCAAGGCCTGCTGTTTTTTGAATCCCTATGTTATGAAATGAATGCATAATCCCCCAAACTGTTCCAAAAAGACCAATAAAAGGAGCTGAGTTTGTACATGTAGCTAGAAAAGAAAGGGCATAGGAAAGTTCATTTAATTTTTCTGATATATTGTTATTTATGATTGTTTCCATAGCTTCTGAAGCTATTTTTTCTTTTTTTGGATAGGACAATTTTTTTATTTTTTTTAACTCTTCTAATACATTAAATGACATAGAATAGATAAATGAATTATTTTTAGTTGAAAGTATCCTTAAAGCAGAGGAAAGGTTTGCTGAATTTTTTAGAAGTTGGACATCATTTTTGATTTGACCTTTGAATTTTAAAAATAAAATCGTTTTATAAATTATAATTGTCCAACTTATAACTGACATAAAAAGCAATATACATAATACTATTTTTACAACTATTGTTGCTTTTAATACAAGATATAAAAGATCTGGATTTGCATTGAATTCCATGTAGTTATATCCTCTATTTTTTTTGAAGGATTTTATTTACAATAGATTCAGAGTTTTTTTCCATTTGTAAATAATCTTGTTCAGTTAAACCAGCTCCTAGTGCTATAAGTCTCCTTTGGTCTACTGGTATTAGATCTGATGGTGCATGTGCATCATTGTTCATAACAAGCTTTGCGCCAAATTGTTTTGCAAGCCTGGCCACATGTCCATTAGTAAGAGAATGACCTTTTCTTGTGGTAATTTCCAGGTAGATGTTCTTTTCAGCAGCTAACTTAACTTCTCGTTCAGATATCAATCCTGGATGGGCAAGTATGTCTGCACCGCCTTCTATAGCTGCCAGGTTTGTTCCCTTTTCTACAGGTTCTATTATGGTTTCTCCATGAACAACAATAAGATCAGCACCTAACTCTCTGGCGAACTTTATAAGGTCAGGTATAAGGGGGGGAGGAACATGGGTAAGTTCCACTCCAACAAAAACTGTAATATCCTGCGCTAGATTTATTTTTGTTATTCCCTTTTTTAAATTGCTTAAAATAAATTCAATATTTGTGTGGTCGACATGATCTGTTATGCATATGGCCCTATAACCTTTCTTTTTTGCCCTTTGAATAAGTTCTGCTGGGATAAGTTCTCCATCACTAAAAATAGTATGGGTATGTAGATCAATCATAATCATTAGCCTTTTTAAATATTTTTTATGTTACATCTTGTATTTAAAGTCATCTTCTTGAAGTTTTTCTAAAAATTTTGTCCACTTTTCAGATTCTTCATCTTTTAATACAACTTCATGTTGCTGTGTTAGATGTTTTTCTAAATCTTCGAGAAGTTCTTCTTTTGCAAAAATCTTTGCATTACATCTAATAGCAAGGGCTATTGCATCAGATGGTCTTGAATCTATTACATAAACAGTATCATTCATTTCTATGTGGATTTCAGCATAATATGTGCCTTCTTTTAAACTCACCACACACACCTTTGTGATCTTGGCACCTATTGTATTTAAAATATTTATCATTAGATCATGGGTAAGTGGTCTGGCCATGCTTATTTTGTTTAGACTAATAGAAATAGACATGGCTTCCATGGCACCTATCCAAATTGGAAGTATCCTCTTTTCTTCTAAATCTTTTAAAATTAAAATTGGCACCTGTGAGTGTTCGTCCAATGCTAATCCAAAAATTTTCATCTCTACCATTATAAAATCACCTCCCCAAAAAGTGAATGTTTTTTAATTTCAGTTATTTTAACCTTAACCAAAGAACCAACATGGATATTGTTGGTTTGTTTTGTCAAAAAATTTACAACCCTTCCCCCTCCTTCTCTTCCTTTTAAAGAAATTTGGTTATCTTTCCCTTGTTTTGCACTTTTACCTTCAACTAGAACTTCAACAACTTTACCCTTTAACTTATTAAGAGATTTGTGAGTGAGCTTATCTTGCAGGTTTTGTAATCTCTTAAGACGCTCAGATTTTATCTCATCTGGGATCTTAGGCTCCATTTTTGTTGCTTTTGTTCCAGGTCTATCAGAATATTTAAATGAAAAGCTACTATCAAATTCAATTTCTTTTACTCTTTTTAAAGTTTCTAAAAAGTCTTCTTCAGTTTCAGTTGGGAAACCAACAATAAGATCAGTGGTAATCACTATATCATCTCTTACTTTTCTCAATTTTTCAACAATCTGCAAATAGTCTTCAATGGTGTATTTTCTCCCCATTTTTGCCAAGATCGTATTTGAACCCGATTGAAGGGGTAAGTGTATTGCTGGACACAAATTCTCTAATTCTCCAAAGAGCGCTATAAGTTCGTCAGATATATCCTTTGGATGGGATGTTGTAAATCTAATGCGTCGAATACCCTCTATTTTTGAGACTTTTCTTATTAATTGAGGAAAGCTCACACCATCGCCATATTTGTCTTTTCCAAAACTATTTACATTTTGCCCCAACAATGTGATCTCTTTTATCCCAGCTTCTGCAAATTTTTTACATTCATTTAATATGTTTTCGGTTTTTCTAGATTTTTGTCGTCCTCTAGTAAATGGGACTATGCAATATGCACAAAAATTATCACAACCCTGCATTATATTTACATATGCTCCAGCTTGCTGTTTTGTAAGTGTTCTATCTATAATTATCTCCCTTTCAGGATAATAATCTAGAAAATCTAATAAACTAATCTTCAGATCAGGATTTTCACTTAATCTAACTATACTATCTGGCACTGATCTAACCCCATCTGTTCCAAAGATAAGTCTTACAAAAGGGAATTTTTCCCAAAAAGTCTCTTTTACTTGCTGGGCTACACATCCTCCCACGCCAACTATTAAATTGGGATTATTTTTTAAATAGGGTTCAATTCTCCCTAACATACTATATACTTTTTGTTCAGGCTTTTGCCTCACACTACAAGTATTGATTAAAATAACATCTGCTTCTTTTTCAGACATCACCTGTGTGTAACCCTTTTGTCTTAGAGCTGCTGCTATCCATAATGAATCACACACATTCATTTGGCAACCAAAGGTATGGATATAAAATTTCATCTCTATTTTGTCTCCTCACAAATCCAATTCAAAAAATCCTTGCTTCCTTCAATGATGGGAAGGGCTATGATACATGGGCATTCATATGAATGTAGTTCTTTGACTCTATTTATTAAATCTTGTGCAAGGCCTTTTTTGGTCTTTAAAATCAAGGCAGCCTCTTTGGCTTCATTGATTTTGCCTTTCCACCAAAAAAAAGAGGTGATCTCTCTTAACACATTGGCACCTGCAGCCAGCCTTTCTTCAACCAATGTCTTTCCAATTTTTTCAGCTTCATTTTTATCTTTACATGTAATATAAAATATTACACTCTCCATCCAAAGCTCCTTTTTAGTAAGGATTTAATGAGTTGATAGGCAATTTGCAAGAAAATAATAATTACTAAATTCTAACTTTTCAAGGCGCATATTATGAACCTAAAAGATAGGGCTTTGAAGATCTTAGAAATTTTGAAAAAAAGATATCCAGATCCAAAAACTAAATTAAACTGGAAAACTCCATGGGAGCTTTTGGTTGCTACAATTTTGGCAGCACAATGCACTGATGATAGGGTAAATAAGGTAACTCCTATGTTTTTTAAAAAATGGCCAACAATAAAGGCCCTCAGTGAGGCAAAAAATGAGGAAGTGGAAAAAGTAATATATTCCACTGGGTGTTATAAAAATAAAGCAAGATTTTTGATTGAGTCAGCAAAAAAGATTATAAATAAGTTTAATGGAGAAGTTCCAAATACCATGGAAGATCTTCTAAAACTTCCTGGAGTTGCGAGAAAGACAGCAAATATTGTACTTTCAAACTGTTTTTCTAAAAATGAAGGAATTGCAGTTGATACACATGTAAAGAGGCTCTCTTTTAGGCTTGGTCTCACTAGTTCTAAAAATCCTCACGTAATTGAAAAGGATCTCATGTCTTTATTTCCTCGTAGTGAGTGGCATTTAGTAAATCATCTATTAGTTTGGTTTGGCAGAGATGTATGCACTGCAAGATCTCCTCGGTGTAATAATTGTGAACTTGAACATCTCTGCCCAAAAAAAGGTGTCTTAAGTTCAAAAAAATAGGGGGAAAAGATTTTTATTTGCCATAGAAGTTATCTAAAATTTGCTTTGCGAGTCTATATGTAGCTCCGTCTATCATGCTTCCCTCTAATGAACCACTGCCCATGCCTTGCTCTTTAGCCTTTTCATAAATCTCCACTATTTTTTTACACCTATTTAGATCGTCTTCTGATGGGGAATATAGTTCATTTATAACATCTATTTGAGCAGGATGTATTGCCCATTTCCCATCAAAGCCAAGATATTTGCTAAGTAAACAGCTCTTTTTTAATCCTTCTAAATCCTTAAAATTTCCATAAGGGGCATCAATTGCAAGTAGACCATTTGCCTTAGCAGCTACTGCAATCCTGCTTAGGGGATAGTGAAATCTATGACCAGGATAAAACTCTTCCCCTTCTCCATGACCGCTTATGCCTTTAAAAAACATTCCCAGAGAAACAGTATAATCAGCAACTCCAAATACTAATGATCTTATCCTAGAACAACTGGATATAATCTTTTCTATGTTTAATAGACCTTTGGCTGTTTCAATGGATGCTTCGATCTCTATTTTTTCCTTTATTCCAAATGCCCTTTCAATCTGTGTAAGAAGAGTATGAACCCAGATTACATTATCTGGTGTTTCCACCTTGGGTATTACAATACTTTTGATCTTATCTCCAACCTTTTCTACCACATCAATTACATCTTTGTACACATAAGGATATTCCAATGAATTAATTCTATAGGATATATTCTTTTCCGATAGATCTTCTGATAGCAAAAATTCAATAAGCATGTTTCTGGCTTTATCTTTTTCATTAGGTGGCACGCTGTCTTCTAGATCAAACATAATAAAATCTGCATTTAAAGTCTTTGCTTTTGCAAGCATCTTTTCTCTATTTGCTGGTACTGAGATAGTGGATCTTTGAAGTGTGTTTTTCATGATCTAAACCTCCTTGGGTTATTATCACTAATTTTTTGTCTTTTATTTTAAAGGTGATACAACCTTGATAAGCAGTATTTAATAATAAGATATTATTTTGTCGAGCGAATTTTATCCATAATTTTGACGGTAATCTAAATCTGTTTAAAAATCCAGTGCTAACTACCCAAATCTTTGAATCTATTTTTTGCAAGTAATTAAATGAAAAACTCTTTCTGCTACCATGGTGAGGCACCATGAATATGAGTGGGGACATCTTTTTTTGAATAATTTGGTTTAAGACCCTTTTGCCCACATCAGAAGTAATTAACAATATTGTATGATTTTTATAACTAACTTTTAGCACCAATGAATTGTCGTTTTCATTGTCATAAGAGTTTTTTGGCGGATTTAAAACATATATCTTTAGATCCTTATCAATAATAATTTTATCTCCTTTCTTTATTGTTTTAACAGGGATTTTTCTCTTTTTTAAAATTGTAAGTAGACTTTTGACGTTATATTTTGTTTTAATTCCATTGTAGTAAAACTGGTTTATATTATATTTTTTGGCCAAATAAAAAAGACCTCCTATATGATCAATATCTCCGTGTGTAAGTATTACCTTATCTAATGATGGAAAATGCATGTATGTCAAAATAGGTGATAGGAGAGTCCTGCCAAAGTTAAAATATCTATAATAGCTCCCACCTCCATCTATTAATATCCTCTTTTTTTTATATGAAAGTAAAATACTTTGTCCATGTCCCACATCAAGGATAGATATTTTTAGATTATTGTCCAATTTATTTAAAAATAAAGGTATAAATATAAGACATAGTGCAATAATGCATATTAAATATGCTTTTATTTTTTTATTATAATAGATCAGTAAAATTGAGAATAATAACATGTAATATCCAATGATCATATAGCTATTAGGTCTTAAAAATGGAATGGAATTTATTAGGTGTATTTTTTCTAGAAAAGAGATTAAATTAAAAGAGTATGTAATGAGCTTATCATTAATATTAACTAAAATTAATGATAAACAGTGTAAGTTCATCAAAATTAATAAAAGTGCTAAAAACAAAAGAGGAACTATAACAAATCCAACAATGGGTATAAACATAAGATTTAAAAGAAAATTTAGTGGTATCTCACCAAAATAATATAAAATCACTGGCAAAAGGACTATCTGTATTATAAAGGTTATAATGAAAAGTGTACAAAGATATAATAAGATTTTGTTATTTATCTTACTTTTTAAATGTGATTTAATTATTGGATAAAATATAATTATGCCAAGAACTGACAAATATGATAACTGCAGACCAATATCAAATACAGATGTTGGATCATGCAATAGGATCAAAAATAGAGAAATAAATATGCCATCAATTGTAGCGTAGTTGTAGTTAAAATAAAACAGGATAGCAAAGGAGAAAAACATAATAGATGCACGAATAATAGATATCCTTGGCTCACTAATACAGAGATAAATGATAACAAAAATGCTTGCGGTTATACATCCTATTTTTTGTTTTGGAATTTTTAGAAAAAGTTGAGGGTATAAAAGACCTATTATATAAGTTATTGTATAACCCATGAGTGCTACAAATCCCACATGGAGTCCTGATTGTGCTATTATGTGAGATAGGGATGCGTCTTGTAATTTTTCCATTTGCTCATAAGTTATATAATGTCTATCTCCAACAATTAAAGACAATAAAATCCCTTGATATTGAGTGGATTTCAACAAGTTAGTTAAATTTTTCTTAATTTTTTGTCTTATTGACCAGATAGGAGTAGGTTTTCCATATATAAATATCTCATTTATATCTTTTGATGCATAGGCAACAAAATGGATATTTTTTAAATAATATATTTTTGTGTAATCAAATACACCTGGATTCTGTAAATATCTTAAAGGTTTGATTCTGAATTTTCCATAAACCTTTTGTCCTGGCAAAGGAGTAAATTGCAAATTATATATTTTCCACAATACATTTGATTTTAATCTGTATTGATGATTTTCATTAAAAATAATTACGTCATGAAGGATTACATATGTTTTATTTAAAGGATATGTTTTTATGTTTTTTATTTTAGCCTCAAGATATACGTATTTTGTTTTTGGTATTTTGTATTTTAATTTATTTTTTTGGTCTATTATTAAGATAGTTGCACTACCTATAATATAACATATTACCATAAAAATGATTGTAGTGTATTTTTTATTTTTGCATATAGCTATTAGAATTATAATGGAAATTAGAGATTGCTTAAAATAAAATATAGAAAAAAGGCCTACTAAAAATGAGATAAAGCAGACATGGATTGTAAAGATAGGTGGGAGATATTTTTTATCATTGAATACCATTAATTAATTTTATGTTTCTCAAGTCTATATCTTAGTTGTCTTAGGTTTAGGCCAAGTAATTTGGCTGTTTCTTTTTTATTTCCTTTACATCTCTCTAGGGCTTTTAATATTATTTTTTTGTCAATTTCATCTAAAAATTCATCAATGGTTTTTTTTCCACTAAATATTTGTTCAAAGGAATCAAGATCTCCTTGTGGGGCCTTTTCATAGATTATTATTGATGAAGGGGTTATGTATGAGGAAGTTTCTAGTGCCACAGCCCTTTCAATCAGATTTTCTAATTCTCTAACATTTCCTGGATAGTGATAAGAGGTTAGTTTTTTCATTGCTTCTTGGGAAAATCCCTTTATTTTCTTGTTTTGCTGTTTTGCAAATTTTTGTAAAAAGTATTCAGCAAGCAATAGTAAATCATCTCCTCTTTCCCTGAGTGGAGGAATTTTTATAATCATACCACTTAATCTATAAAAGAAATCTTCTCTGAAAATTCCCTGACTCACCTCTTTTTCAATGTCTCTGTTAGTTGATCCAATGAATCTCACATCTACTTTTATCTCTTCAAGTGCACCAAGGGGAATAAAGGTGCCTTCTTGGATACATCTCAGTAATTTTACCTGAATATTTTGGGATATTTCACCAACTTCATCTAAAAAGAAAGTCCCTTTATCTGCCTTTTGCAAAAGCCCTTTTTTAGAATGGGTTGCTCCTGTGAATGCCCCTTGTCTATAACCAAAGAGTTCACTTTCTATAAGTTCATCTGGCACTCCTCCACAATTTATTGGAACAAATGGACCATCTCTTCTCAAGCTATTTTCATGGATTGCCCGAGCAATCAGCTCTTTGCCTGTGCCAGACTCACCTATAATTAACACATTTATATTCGTGGGAGCTATCTTTTTTACTAAATTAAATACCTCCTGCATCTTGGGACTATTGCCAATAATAGGTCCATACCTACCTTTTATTTCTGTTTTTAGTCTGATATTTTCTTCTTCTAGCTTTGAGGTCTCAATGGTCTTTTCAAGGACCAATAAAAATTCGTCTATATCAAATGGTTTGGGTATATAATCCTTTGCCCCAAGTTTTATTGACTCAACAGCTGTTTTTGGGTCTGCAAATGCAGTTATCATAAGTACAGGCAGTGAAGGGTGTTCTTTTTTTATAAATCTCAGCAAATCTAATCCATTTTCTGATCCGAGTTTTATGTCTAATATGGCAAGATCAAAGAGTTTTGAAAACAACAATTCTTTGGCTTCTTTAGAGTTTTGGGCCTTGCTTACTTTGTGGCCCTGATTTTCAATAGCAATCTCTAATACCTCTAAAATACTTATATCATCATCTACAATGAGTATATTAGCCATAAAATTTGTGTTCCCTTTAAATTGTAAATTATAGTTATCTATACAACTTCATATAATAGGGGGTGTCCTTTAAAAATTTTTCTATCTAACTTTTAGGAAAACTTATTTTTTTTACATAACGTATACCACCATGCTTCTGATATAACATCCTTCATCTCTTTTAACAAAGAAAAAGTAACTTGAAGTTGATTCTCTAAAATCTTCTCTGCATCTTTTGGTTTTCTATAATCTACTGGATATGGTTTAGAAAAATGAATCTTAAGCTTATTTCTCAATCTCCTTACTACATGGTCTTGGGAATATTCTATATCAAAACTATCTTTTATAAATGCCTTTATCTCTTTTGTAGTCCAATATACTTTCTTTTTAAGTAATTCCTTAAGCTTTTTTAAATCTTCCTCTCACAACCTGCTTGGCATCCTATAAGATTTAGAAAAATAAGTTTTACCAATATATTCTTCTTCTTCTCACTCTTTAATTTTTTCCTTTAGCTCTTCTATATTTTTAACCTTAATATGTTCCCCTTTCATAGAAATTCTCTATATCAAATCGTTTCTATTATATCAAGTTCTGCGATATACTATAATTGATTGTTTTTATAGCATATTTTTCTTTTATGATAGTAAACACCTATCCTTTATCTTCCTCATACATAAGGAATTTAATTTTCACATCCCCCACACCCATATCTCTTTGCCTCTGTATCTTTCTCTTCTTTCAAATATCTTCTCAT
>Ga0256842_1000136_pt1 | contig 60615 bp, 65 predicted proteins | sample 4559240metaG_FD_185973 | JGI IMG/M metagenome (GOLD analysis project Ga0256842, IMG submission 185973) | Hydrothermal vent microbial communities from Guaymas Basin, Mexico - 4559-240 | ecosystem: Environmental > Aquatic > Marine > Hydrothermal vents | place: Mexico: Guaymas Basin | collected... | reverse complement strand
GTTGTGGTATCTGATACGGATTTACTATCGTTAATGATTTTATCTGTTTATTATTTTTAAAATTCAGTATAGAGTTTAAAAAGCTTATAAGAACTGATGTCTTGTTTTCATCTCCAAATATCTTTTTAAAGGCTATATCGTTTTTTGGGTCTGCGAATTTCATAGATTAACTCTCCTTAAAAAGACGAGATGCTAGGTTCGCAACACTTGAAGCATTCTCTTTTTTTGTAGCTTTTGCAACACGATTTACATGATCTTCTAAAAGTTTATGGTTGTTTATAGATTTAGAATCTTTTTTTACTTTTATATATGAACCATCACTTTGTAGTTCGTGTGCTAAACTGTTGTCTGAGCATTGAAGCTTTAGAATCTGTAAGATTTTTTCTTTTGAAGCATCATCTTTGATTCCTGTTAGAAGTTCGATTCTCCTAACTAAATTTCTTGGCATCCAATCAGCAGAGGAGATATAAACTTGTGTATCATCATTTTTAAAGTAAAAAGTTCTAGGATGTTCAAGATATTTACCTAAGATTGATATAACTCTTATATTTTCACTTACACCTTTTATGTTTGGTTTTAAACAACAGATTCCACGAACTATAAGTTCCACTTGAACACCAGCTTGACTAGCTTTATATAAAGCACGAATAACATCTTCATCAACTAAAGAGTTTATTTTTGCTATGATTAAACCATTTTCACCTTGTCTAGTTTCATTTTGAATCAGTGATAATATCTTAGGTTTAATCTGAGATGGTGCCATATAAAGTTCATTAAGTTTACCTTTTTTACTAAACCCAGTTAAGAAGTGAAAGAACCTCGTTAGGTCATTTGTTACAACATCTTTACTTGTCATATAACTCATATCTGTATATATTTTAGCTGTTGATTGGTTATAGTTTCCTGTTCCTAGATGTGCATACTGTTTTAGTTTCCCATTTTTTCTTCTAGTGATAAGTGTAGCTTTGGCATGAACTTTAAAACCTTTGATTCCATATATAACATGAGCGCCAGATTTTTCTAGTGCTTTTGCCCATATAAGATTGTTTTCCTCATCAAATCTAGCTTTTAACTCCACCATAACAGTAACTTGTTTACCAGATTCAGATGCACTTATAAGTGACTGAACTATAGGTGAGTTTGTCCCTGAACGGTAAAGTGTCATTTTTATAGAAACAACATCTGGGTCTTTTGAAGCTAATTGAATAAGTTTTACAACTGGCTCAAAACTTTCATATGGATGATAAAGTAAAATATCTTGTTTCTCTAAGGTTGTAAAAATATCTTCAGTAGAATCTAGTGGTGGTAAAGTTTTTGGTTTAAATGGTGGTAAAACTAGATGAGCAAAATCTTTATTTGATACAATTTGCCAAAGTGAAGATAAGTTTAAAAATGTATGAAATTTATAAATATCATCTATATATACATTTGTATGTCGATTAAAAAAGTTTATTATCTCTTCATCGGTATCGCTTCCCACTTCAAGTCTTACCATCTCACCTTTACGGCGAAGTTTTAAACCCTCTTCTAGAATCTCCATAAAGTCATCAGCTTCCTCCTCTTCTATCTCCATATCAGCATTTCTAGTAACTCTAAATGAAGCATATTTTATAAGTGAATAACCTGGAAAAAGTTGTTCTATATGTTTAGCAACTAGACTCTCAATAGGAACATAAGTACCACTATTTATCTGTATAAATCTACTTAAAACTCTAGGAACACGGATGATTCCAAATCTTTCAATAGAACGATTATCACAATCATAAAGTTTTACAATCAAACCAAAACTAAGGTTATTTAGGTGTGGAAAAGGGTGTGTAGCATCAACTGCGATAGGGATGATGACAGGGTAGATATTTTCATTAAAATAACGATTTAATTTATTTTGTTCATTTTGCTTAAGTTCATCGTATGATTTAACAAAGATTCCCTCTGGTTCAAGTTTTTTTAATATACCATTCATACAATGTTCTAAAACTTGTTGCTCTTGATGAAGATACTCTCTAATCTCACGAAGTTGTTGTAATGGTGTTAGTTTGTCAGCACCTGAAACAATGATTCCAGCTGCAAAAAGTTTTTTAAGACCTGCAACACGAATCATATAAAACTCATCTAAGTTTGTTCCATATATAGCAAGAAATTTCAATCTTTCAAGTAAAGGAAGTGATTCATCTTGTGCTTGTTTTAATACTCTTGTATTAAACTGTAGCCAAGATAGTTCACGGTTATTATAAAGGTCTGGATTTTTAAGATTTAACATTTTTTATATCCTAAAATAGAATTTTCTTTATTATATCACAAAGTGATTACTTTACGATTCCCGTTCCACTCCAATTTGCACTATGATATATAGTCACACCATTTTTACGACCATAATACTCAAGTAAAAGTTTTTGAATCGTTGGTTCTATACTTGGTTTAAACCAGCCATTGTTACTTGTAGCTATCATAAAATCTACATCACCATCATATAACTCTTGGCAAGTTGCTTCATAACATATGGCATTTCTAAACTTTATACCTTTGATGATAAAATCTGTTGGTTTTTTAGCTTGTATAAAATCAGCTTGACCATCAAAGAAAAAATCACTTATAAATTTTTGAGCAAATTTTGGAAGTGGGACATACTCACCAAAAGGGACTAAAACCATTTTTTTTGCTATTTGAAATTTACCATTTTCAAAAAAGTATGTAACATTATAGTTTTTACCATCATCTCTATATAATGTTCCAGCAACGATAGATATTTTATATGATAATTTTTTTAGTTTGGTTATAAGTGTGCCGTATCTATTCATAAATATAGGAAAACAAGATTCAGGTAAAACAACTAAATCATAACCCCCATCTATCGCTTTTTGAATCGCATCTAGGTTTTGGTTTATGAGTGGGTATTTTGAACTTCTAAGCCATTTTTCCTCTTGTTTTACATTTGTAGCCACAAGTTTTATCTTTAATGGAGCATCTTTTTGTGTTGGTTGGTAGAAGTTAAAAGCTAAAAATATAAGTAACAATGGGTAGTATTTGTATGAGTTTTTTATGTAGTTTGGTAGAGTTAGTGCCATTAAAACTAAGATAAGTTGATATTTAAAAACACCTATATAACTATCTATAAATATAAGTTCTATCTGTAACCAGTTCCAGTCAAATGGTTGAAAATAGCTAAGTGAAAAAAGTAAAATAGCCCTAATATAAACTTTATTTGTAAGTGCTAAAACACCAAAAAAAAGAGTATAAATAACACCAAAACCAAAAGTAACAATGGGGGTCATCCACCCAACACCAGTATAACTAAAACTATATCCAATCCAGTAAAACCATAAAATTCCTATAAAAAAACCAGCAACTAAAACAGCTTTTTTAGGTATATATAAAAATAGACCTAAAGAGGTGATAGCAAAGATGGTATTTACAATTTTAAGAGATAACCCATAATGCTCAAAATATATAAAAGCACTAAATAGTAAAGCTGTCACAACCCCTAAAGGGATGTTTGTTTTGAATGATGTTGATTTTTTTATGTAAGCTAGTTTTTTAATCATAATCTAATTATATTATAATATTTACAATTTTATGGGATATAGAAGATGTCTATTAATAGAATTCTTGTATAATCTTGTCAATTTTATTTTAAAGGAAGTTATAGCATGGAAATTATTTCTCAACTATTACCATTCGCATTTTTAATTGCAATTATGTATTTTGTGATTATTCGCCCACAACAAAAAGAGGCTAAGAGTAGAAAAGAGATGATAGAATCTCTTAAAAAAGGTGACAAAGTTGTTACTAATGGTGGTTTTATTGTTGTGATTTCTAAGGTTGAAGAACAATTTTTAAGTGTTAAGATAAATAATGACACTATTGTTAGAATAACTAAAGATTCTATAGCAAATAAATATGAAGATACTATTGAAAAGAGTGAATCTCTTGGGAAAGCTTAATTATCGCATAGTAGTCTTTGGACTAGCAATTATTTTTGGTATATTTTTCTCTGCTCCATCTTTATTTCAGATGGATAGTGGAAAAAAAGTTACACTAGGGCTTGACCTTCAAGGTGGTCTTCATATGCTTTTAGGTGTTAAAACTGAAGAGGCTACAAAATCTCGTATCAAATCTATCGCAGCAAGTATTAAACATTTTGCTCAAAGAAATGATATTTTGATAGATAATCTTACTTTTGATGATTCATCTGTTTCATTTGAACTTTTAGATTCTGATGATACAAAAAAGATGAAAGATTTTCTAAAAGATATAGATGGTTCTGTTGTTGCTGTAAATGGTGAAAACTTTTCTCTTGATTTGACTGAAAAAGAGATTAAAAAAACAGAAAATGAAGCAGTTTCTCAAGCGATTGAAACGATTAGAAATAGACTTGATCAGTTTGGTTTAACTGAACCTATTGTTGCTCGTCAAGGTAAAGATAAGATTCTTGTTCAATTAGCAGGGATTAAAACTCAAGAGGATGAGCAAAGAGCTAGAGAACTTATATCTCGTGCTGCAAAGCTTGAACTGATGGCAGTTGATGAAGATAGAAATGCTCGTGTTAATAATATGAGTGCTTCTGATGCTAGAGAGTATGGTGATGTTATTTTAGAATCTGCTAAAAACCCTGCTATAAAATACTTAGTTCACGAGATTCCTGTTCTTGATGGTGGTATGCTTACAGATGCTTCTATGGGATTTGATAAAAACAATAGACCTCTAATCAACTTCAAACTAAATGCTGAAGGTGCTGAAATTTTTGGTGATTTTACTGGTAGAAATGTTGGTAAAAGACTTGCTGTTGTTTTAGATGGTAAAGTTTACTCTGCTCCAAATATAAATGAAAGAATCGGTGGTGGTTCTGGTCAAATATCTGGAAACTATACAGTTATGGAAGCTAAAGATTTAGCGATTGCACTTCGTTCTGGTGCTTTACTTGCACCTATATACTTGATGGAAAAGCGTTCTGTTGGTCCTAGTTTGGGTGCTGATTCTATACGAGCTAGTATGGTTGCTCTTATTGGTGGTTTTGTTTTAGTTATTTTATTTATGGCTATCTACTACCGTATGGCTGGAGTTATTGCTAATATCGCTCTTATAGCTAACCTTTTCATAATTTTAGCTGTTATGAGTCTTTTTGGAGCAACTCTTACATTACCAGGTATGGCAGGTATAGTTCTGACCGTTGGTATGTCTGTTGATGCGAATGTTATTATCTCTGAAAGAATTAGAGAACTTATCTATCAAGGCAAATCGATTCATAAAGCGATAGAGGAGGGTTATGCTAATGCTATGCGAGCGATTTTAGATGCTAACATCACAACTCTTATAGCTGCTGTTGTTCTTTATGCTTATGGAACTGGTGCTATTAAAGGTTTTGCTATCACTATCAGTATCGGTATATTAGCTTCTATGCTTACTGCGATTTTAGGTACTTATGGAATCTACCAAATGTTAGAAGATAAGATACAAAAAAGTAAAGATAACCGTTTTTGGTTTGGGATTAAGGGGTAATTATGGAATTTTTTAGATACACAAAAACTTTTGATTTTATGGGTAAATCTAAAATAGCGATGATTATCTCAATCACTCTTCTTTTAGCTTCATATATCCTTTTGGCAACAAAAGGGTTAAATTATGGTGTAGATTTTGCTGGTGGAACTATCGTTCAAGTTAAGTATGATAAACCAGCACCGATAGATGAGATGAGAAAAAAGTTAAAAACAAATAAGATATTTGAAAGTGCTTCTATAACTGAATTTGGTTCACCAGATGAGGTTGTTATCCGTATGAAAAATAGTACAAGTAATGTTACTGTTGATGTTGGTGATGTTACTAGAGAAACACTAAAAGGTACTGGTAACTATGAGATTCGTCGTGTAGATATTGTTGGTCCAACTGTTGGTGCTGAACTAAAAGAGAAGGGTATTATATCTTTACTTTTAGCTATCACCGGTATCTTAATCTATGTTGCATTTAGATTTGAATGGCGATTTGCTGTTGCTTCGATAGTTGCACTGATACACGATATATCTATAGCACTAGGTGCTATAACATTGGTTGGATTGGATGTTAATCTTGATGTTTTAGCAGCTCTTTTAACCATACTTGGTTACTCTCTAAATGATACTATCATAGTTTTTGACCGTATCCGTGAGGGTGTTACTGGTGCTAAAAATGTAGATTTAACAGATATTGTAAATGAATCTGTTACTCGTACTTTAGCTAGAACAACATTGACTTCACTTACAACTTTCTTTGTTGTATTTACTCTGTTTATGTTTGGTGGTGAGATTATCCATGCCTTTGCATTTACACTTTTAGTTGGTGTAGTTGTTGGTACATACTCATCAGTTTTTGTTGCTTCACCTATACTTATTTGGTTTGGTTTTGATGTGAAAGATTATCATGTTAAATTGGCAGATAAAGTAAAAAGAGAAGCTGAAAAACAAAGAATGAGAGATCAATACGAATCTGGAGTTATGTAATAAATTGTACCCTCTTTTTAAGAGGGTATAAATAACTCCTAAACATTTCAATTTTAAATAAAATGAAATACTATTTAAAAAAGTATCATCATTTTTTAATTCTTTCTACTTCTCTCTTCAATAAAAGCCCTAAATCGTAAAACAAAAAATTACAATGAATGTTTATTATGAGAGAAGAATATGTTTCAGTCACCCCTTAAGATAGTTTTTGTATAATCACCACAATTTAAAGTTAAGGTGTTGTTATGGATTGGGGTAAGGTAATATATGTATTTTTCTCACTTATGAGTTTAACATCGATCGCTGGTTTTTTATATGAACATGGTGCGGTCACTCTTTTTGTAGCAGCGAGTTTAAACCTCGTATCTACTTTTTTAAAGATTGGTGTTAGAAACCTTCTCTCAGCAGAACTTTTAGCTTCATCTCTTGTGGCAGATCTACATCTGATTCCTGCTTTTATATACTTAGAGATTCTTGGAAATTTAGAGTGGGCTATCGCTTTAACTATTGGTGCTTTAATCGCTAACCTTTTCTCTGTTGGATTAGTCTATATAGAGAGTTCAAAAATACATGAAGAATATTAGGAAAAAAATTGGAATACAACTCAAAAACAATCGAAAAAAAATGGCAAGAGTATTGGGAAGAGCATAAAAGCTTTGAACCAACAGAAGATTTTACAAAAGAGAAAAAGTATATACTGAGTATGTTCCCTTTCCCTAGTGGTAGATTACATATGGGGCATGTTAGAAACTACTCTATAAGTGATGCTTTTGCTAGGTATCATAGACAACTTGGTAAAAATGTTCTACACCCTATCGGTTTTGATAGTTTTGGTATGCCTGCTGAAAATGCAGCTATTAAAAATAATGCTAACCCTAAAACTTGGACTTATGACAACATAGACTATATGAAAAAAGAGTTTAAATCTTTAGGTTTCTCGTTTTCAAAAGAGAGAGAGTTAGCAACTTCAGATGAACTTTATACTAAGTTTGAGCAAGGTTTTATCATAGATATGTTTGAGAAAGGTTTACTTTATCGTAAAAAAGGGTTACTAAACTGGTGTCCACACGATCAAACTGTTTTAGCAAATGAGCAAGTTGTAGATGGTTGTTGTTGGAGATGTGATACTCCAATAGTTAAAAAAGATATGAACCAATACTACTTTAAAATAACTGAGTATGGTGATGAACTTTTAGCAGACCTTAAAAAGCTTGAGGGTGGTTGGCCAAAACAAGTTTTAACTATGCAAGAGAATTGGATAGGTAAATCAAACGGTTTAGAGTTTGATTTTTTCTTTGATGAGGATTCTAAAGCTAAATTAGATTCTGAATTTGAATCTTTTGATGTTTTTACAACTCGTCCAGATACAGTTTATGGTGTAAATTATACAGCACTTGCACCAGAGCATGAGATTATCACATATATGATAGAAAACAATCTTTTAAGCGACCATGTAAAAACTCAGATAGATGTTATGAAAAACACATCATCTATAGATAGACAAAAAGAGAAATCTGGGGTTTCACTAGACTTAAATGTAGTTCATCCACTCACTGGTAAGAAAGTGGCAGTTTGGTGTGCTAACTTTGTACTTATGGATTACGGTAGTGGTGCTGTTATGGCTGTTCCTGCACATGATGATAGAGATTATGATTTTGCTAAAAAGTATGATTTACCTATCGGTGCAGTTATCAAACCTTTTGAGGGTGAACACGATTTTACAAAATCAGCATTTACAGAGGTTGGTGAACTTATAAATTCAGAAGAGTTTAACGGACTTAACTCTAAAAAATCTCAATACAACATCATAAAAATGTTCCAAGAGAAAAAAATTGGTAAAAAAACTACAAACTATAAACTAAAAGATTGGGGTGTATCTCGTCAAAGATATTGGGGCGCTCCGATTCCTTTTGTTCATTGTGATGATTGTGGTTTAGTTATGGAGAAAAAAGAGAATCTCCCTATAGCATTACCAGAAAATGTAGAGATAACAGGTGAGGGGAATCCACTAGATAATCACCCAACTTGGAAACATTGTTCTTGTCCTAAATGTGGTAAAGATGCCATTCGTGAAACAGATACTATGGATACATTTGTAGAATCTTCTTGGTACTTTTTAAGATTTTGTGCTTCACCACAAAATTGGGAAAAAGAGGCTTTTTCAAAAGAGCAGATGAGATACTGGATGGATAAAGGTGTAGATCAATATATAGGTGGAATCGAACATGCGATACTTCATCTTTTATATGCTAGATTCTTTACTAAAGTTTTTAGAGATTTAGGTTATATCGAGTTTGATGAGCCTTTTGGTAATCTTTTAACTCAAGGTATGGTGCTAAAAGATGGTGCTAAGATGTCAAAATCTAAAGGAAATACAGTTGACCCTGATGCCATCATAGAGAAATATGGTGCTGATACAGCTAGACTTTTTATACTTTTTGCAGCACCACCAACACAAGAGTTAGAGTGGAACGATTCTGCTGTTGAGGGTTCTTATAAATTTATAAAAAGATTTTTTGATAGAAGTTCAAACATCTTAAAAACAGATACGATACCAAACATAGACCACTCAACACTTACTAAAGATGAAAAATTTGCTAGAAAAAAAGTATATGAAGCACTTAAAAGAGCAACTGATGTTTATGAAGAGAGACACACTTTTAACACAATGATAGCAGGTGTTATGGAAGCGATGAATGCTTTAAATACACAAGAAAATGCTGATGTTTGGAGTGAAGGTTATTGGATTTTAAGCTCGATTATGGAACCTGTGATTCCACACACTTGTTGGGAAATAAGTAGTGAGTATTTTGCACTTAACAATCTAGCACCTCAAAAAGTTTTAGAAGAGGTTTTTGTAGAAGATTCTATAACTCTTAGTGTTTCTGTAAATGGTAAAAGAAGAGGTGAGATAGAGGTAGCTATAGATGAAACTAAAGAGAATATCATCACATTAGCTAAAGCTGAAGTTTCAAAATGGTTAGAGGATAAAACTATAGTAAAAGAGATAGTTGTTCCTAAAAAACTTGTAAACCTTGTAATTAAAGGTTAGTTTTGAGATACTTTTTACCAATAACATTAGTTATAGCACTGTTTTTTTCAGCTTGTGGATATAAACCAAGTTCTGTTTATGCTAGGAAAGTTATTGGTGAAAAGGTTAGTACAAGCATAATCATCTCATCATCTGATCCTGAAAATAGTGTTATCATAAAAGATGCTGTTGATTCTGCTATCATATCTATATTTCATTCATCATTGAAAAAAAGAAAAGATTCTACTACACATTTAGTTATAAGTTTAAAAACACCTACTTATGTACCTATAGAGTTTGATAACAATGGTTTTGTTATAGCTTATAGGATGTCTCTTCTTTTAAAGATAAAAAGAACTCGTAATGGTGTTAGTAAAATGTATACTTCTAAAGGAACACACGATTTTTCAATTACACCAAATGCTATAGTAACTGATCAAGAGAGATTTGAAGCTATTAAATTTAGTGCTCAAAAGGCTATTCATTCATTTATTGCACAAACATCTGTAGATGGTGTTATTGTAAGTGACAACTAAAAAGGATTTATTATGAACATACAAGTGATTATTAAAAAAGCAGTTAAAAGATTAGAGTTAGAGGGTAAACTATTGACCCCAGATTTTTATGCAGATTCTTTTTGTAAAGAGGCTAAAAAAGCAGGTTTTCTAACTGAAGATTGTAACAAAATTCAAAAAATAAAATTGACTTTAAATAAAGATCTTCAAAAAGAGTTAGTTAATTATAATATAAAAACAATGAATGAACTGGTGAGGTTTCTTGTTTCTAAGTTAAATAGAACAAACTCCTCAAAATGTGCAACTTTATTAGATTCAAATATAGTGCTAACTAAAAAAATCCTTCAAACGATTGACCTTTTTCAAAATAAAGATGCTAGTGATTTAGCTAAAAAATCGTTGGAACTTTTAAAATCAAATCCAACAGAGTCACAAATAGATCAACTAAAACAATATTGGATAAACTTTACTAAAACTTATAGTGATGTAGATAGTTCAGATAAAAAAGATATAGATAGCAGTTCTAAAAAATGTGATTTGAAAAAAATCTCTTCTTTGTTAGTATCATCTTTAGTTCCATCTATATCATCAAAAATTGATAAAAAGATAGCCAATGTAAGTAGAAAAATCACAAAAGATTTTGAAATTCTTAATGATAAAAAGATTGAGAAAGAGATTAAAGAGGCTATCTCTGTTAGAATCGCTTTAGATAAAAAAAGTTTATCTGTAATGTTTGAATCATTTGACCATCTACTAGATAAATTATCTGTAAAAATCATTGATATAATGGGTAAATCAGATAGTTCAACTATGGAGATTCAAAAAATAAAAGCAGAATTAGATTCTTATAGTGAAAATGAAAACATAGATTTTAAAGCAACACATAAAAAACTTTATACTATAGCATCTACTTTAGAAAAGAACACTAAAGTATTTAGTAAAGATTTAAAATCTCATAGTTCAGATGTTGATTTGTTGGTTAAAAGAGTAAACGAACTTGAAAAAGAGTTAGCTAAAACGAAAGAGGAATCTAAAGAGGATTTTTTAACTAAACTATATAACAAAAGAGCTTTAGATGAGTTTATGAAAGTTAAAGAAGCAGAGTTTACTAGATATGAGAGAAACTACTCTATGGTTATGTTTGATTTGGATCTTTTTAAACTTGTAAATGATAACTATGGACATGATGCTGGTGATGCAGTTTTATCAGCTTTTGCTAAGATTCTTAAACAAGAATCTAGAACTGTTGATATTGTTGGTCGTTTTGGTGGTGAAGAGTTTATGGCTATACTTAGTGAAACCGATGTAAAAGGTGGAGCTATTTTCGCAGAAAAAGTCAGAAGACATGTTGAGTATGCTAAGTTTATTTATAAAGGTAAAAGAATTAATGTAACAGTTAGTTGTGGTGTTTCTGAGAGAAAACTACACTCATCATTACAAAATACAATCAACTCATCAGATGAATATCTTTATCAAGCTAAGAAAAATGGTAGAAACCAAGTAGCTTATAAGAAAAAATAGTGTTAAAAGAGTTTTTAGATAATAAACCTTTATACTATATAGAGATAGATTATAGCCGTATGCCTAGGGTATATGAAAAAGTGAAAAAAAGTTTCAATCTACCTAAAACCATCCACCTTATAGGTACAAATGGTAAAGGTACTACTGGTCGTTTTTTAGCATCAGCATTTCACTCTTTGGGGTTTAGTGTTGGTCACTATACATCTCCCCATATTTTAAATTTTAATGAAAGAATTTGGCTAAATGGTGATAGTGTTGATGATAGCACTTTAGATAAAAATCATATAAAATTGCAAAAACTTTTATCAAAAGAAGATTCAGATTCCCTTAGCTATTTTGAGTACACAACTTTGTTAGCGATGTTGATATATAAAGATTGTGATTATGTTGTTTTAGAAGCTGGTTTAGGTGGTGAGTATGATGCTACAGCAGTTTTTGAAAAAGAATTAACTCTTGTAACACCGATAGATTTTGACCATGAGGCTTTTTTAGGTGAAACGATAGAGGAGATAGCAACTACAAAACTAAATGCTATACAAAAGAGTGCTATTTTAGCAAATCAAAAGTTTGAAGAAGTTTATACTATAGCTTTAAAAAAAGGTCTCCATATATATAAAATCGATGATCTTATCACTAAGTTAGATTTAGAAAATATAGCTATTGTTACTAAAACATTAAAACTTCCAAACTATCTACAAGAGAATCTAAAACTTAGCATAGGTGCTTTAAATATTTTAGGTATAAAATATGAGACTGATGATTTTAAAAATGCTAGGTTATTTGGACGACTTAGTAGACTAACTGATAATATTTATGTTGATGTTGGTCATAACACTTTAGCATCTAAAGCTATTTTAGAATCTCTTTTAGGTGAAAAATATATATTGGTTTATAACACATATAAAGATAAAAATTATAAAGAGATTTTAGCTATATTAAAGCCTATAATCAAAAGTGTTGAGATTATAGATGTTGATGAAGATAGGATAGAATCTAAAGAAAAACTAGAGAAAACTTTAGATGAGTTAGCTATAAAACATAGCTGTTTTAATCTCATAAATAAAGATGAAAAATATCTAGTTTTTGGTTCATTTAGTGTTGTTGAAAGATTTTTAAAGGGTTATAATGAATGATCATTTTACAATTACTATACATGATGATAACGGTGTTAAGCAGTTCAATTTACATCAGTTTGTGAAAACAGTTATCGTATATGTTGTGATTTTTTTAGCATTTATAGGTTTAAGTGGTGGAGTAACTATATACTACTTAAATTATGAAGTTGGTAACATTGAGACAAAACGGGTGAAAGTACAAACAGCTTATGATGAGATAGAGAAAAAAAATAAAATTTTAGACATAAATATGAAAGAGACAGAGAAGATACTTCAAGTGAAAAAAGAGGAGCTTGATGATCTTTCCACCTCACTATCTGAGATAGAAAATATGATAGGTTTAAATCCACCAGAAGATACACCTATAAAAGAGAGAATCAACCTAACAAAAGTAAACTCACAAGAGATGGTAGTTTTACTACAGTTTGTACCTAGTGGTTCACCTATAAAGTTTAAAGGTATAACGAGTAAGTTTGGTTATAGAATGCACCCTATACTAAAAAGAAGAGAGTTTCACTATGGTATAGATATGAGAGCAAAGATGAGAACACCTGTTTATGCAACGGCAGATGGAATCATAGAATGGTCAGGTTTAAAAAAGAAAAGTGGTTATGGAAGACTTATCGTTATACAGCATAATTATGGTTTTAAAACATATTTTGGACATTTAAACAAAGTTGTGGTAAAATCGGGACAATTTATCAAAAAAGGTGATTTAATCGCTTATACTGGTAACTCTGGTAGAAGTAATGGACCACATCTCCACTATGAAATTAGATTTAATGAAAGGGTTGTTGATCCAACATTATTTTTAAAATGGAATTTGAATAATTATCAAGAGATATTTAAAAAGGAGAAAAAGATACCATGGCAATCTTTAATAGCAATGACAAAAAACATAAGGCTTCTAGCCCCGACAAAAGTACAACAATCATCACATCTGGTTCAAAAATCAAAGGTGAAATAGAACTTACTTGTAACTTATATATAGATGGTGAATTTGAGGGTGTTATCAGATCTTCAAAAGAGGTAAATATAGGTAAAAATGGGCATATTAAAGGTGATATAAGCACTAAAAGATTAGTTGTTCAAGGTTATATAGAGGGTTGTGTAAATGCTGAAATTGTTGAGATTAAAGCTGATGGTAGAGTTAGTGGAACTATAGAAGCTGTTGAACTTATCATTGAGCCAAAAGGTGTTTTTGAAGGTAATAGTATCATTAAAAACAATGCAGATAATCTTTTAAAAGTTGATGATAAAAAACAACTTAATAAACCTGAAAATAGTTAGAAAATATGTCACAAAGTCCACTTTTTCAACACTTTAAAACTCAAAAAAAAGATGATTTAGAGATTCTAATATGTGAAGATTCTAAAGAGGCACACGACCTAGAGAGTGTTGCCAAATACTTTAAAAAAGATGTGATTCTTTTTCCAGATTTTCGCCCTAGTTTTGGTGATGATTTGAGAGTTTATAAAGAGGAGTTACATCAACTTTTTTCAGCTTTGAGAATCTACTACCAAGCGAAAAAAAAGCCACTTATAATATCACCACTTAAAAGTTTACTTTTTCATCTACCAAAAGAGAATCTTTTTGATTCTATGTTGATAGAGTTTGGTGGAAAGATTGATTTAAAATTATTTAAAGAGAAGATGCTATTTTGGGGTTATAGTTTTGTAGATATGATTCAAGTAAAAGGTGAAATCTCTTTTCGTGGTGATATTATAGATATATACCCACCATCTTCTGAACTACCTATAAGAATCTCTTTGTTTGATGATGAGATAGAGCAGATAAAATTTTTTGAGTTAGAATCTCAAAGAACTCAAAAAGAGGAGTTAGATAGTTTTGTAGTAACTCCAGCTTTTTACTCACTAGATGAGGAGCAGTTTAACGAGTTAGATTCTAAAGTGAAAAATAGCGAATTTGATTCTATGATAAAAGATATAGCATCTCTAGGGCTTTGGTATCTTGATGATAAAGCTAGTAACTTTTTAGATGGTAAAAATGTAAAATTATCAAGAAACTTAGATAACCTTTTGGTAGATTCTTATGCTTTAAACAACCCTACATTATCAAGAGAGTCTTTTAACCTTGAAGTTTTAGAAGATTCTGATCAGTTTAAAGATTTGGTGGTAGCTGATGTAAATACTCTTTTAAAAGTTCATAAAGATAAAAAGATAACTATCATAGCTTCAAATAAAGCTGTTATGAAACAGGTTGGACTGTTTGACTTAACTAATATAACAGAGGTTTATGCACCATATATTTTAAATATACTCACTCCTGATGAGCTTGTAATCTCTCTAAACAAACCAGATAAACAAAGACGACGACGAAAAAGTTCTATCTTACTTGATGATTTAAAAGTTGGTGATTATGTTGTTCACGAAGATTATGGTGTTGGAATCTTTGAGGGGATAGACCAAGCTGAGATTTTAGGTGGTGTGAAAGATTTTATAGTTATCAAGTATATTGGTGATGATAAGATTTTACTACCTGTTGAAAACTTAGATTATATCGACCGTTATATCGCCTCTGGTGGTTCAACACCTGTTTTAGATAAGCTAGGAAAAGGTAGTTTCGGAAAGCTTAAAGAGAAGGTAAAAAAACGACTTTTTGAGATAGCTGGAGATATTGTAAATACAGCAGCAGCTAGAGAGTTGATAAAATCACCTAAAATTAAAGTAAATAAAAAAGAGTTAAAAGAGTTTCAAAAACTAGCTGGATTTGAATATACAGCAGACCAAACACAGTCTATAGATGAGATACTTTCTCAAATGGAATCTGGTCATATTATGGATAGGCTTTTAAGTGGTGATGTTGGTTTTGGTAAAACAGAAGTAGCACTAAACACTATCTTTGGAGCATACAAATCTGGGTATCAGTCAGCTTTCATAGTTCCAACTACACTACTTTCTGCTCAACATTTTCGCTCTTTAGATGAGAGGTTTGAAGATATGGGAATCAAGTATGAGAAGCTTGATAGATTTGTATCTACTAAAGATAAGAACCAAATCATAAAAGGTTTAGCTAGTGGTGAGATAGATGTTGTGGTGGGAACTCACTCACTTTTTGGGTTAGAGTTTAAAAACTTAGGTGTAGTTATCATAGATGAAGAGCATAAATTTGGTGTAAAACAAAAAGAGAAAATCAAAGAGTTATACCATAATGTTCACTTGTTATCTATGAGTGCGACACCGATTCCCCGTTCACTAAATCAAGCACTAAGTTCCATAAAAACTATGAGCCAACTCTTAACTCCACCTAGTGAAAGACAAGGTGTGAGAACATTTGTTAAAGAGTACAATGAGAAATTAATTAAAGAGGTTATTTTAAGGGAACTTCGTCGTGGTGGGCAGGTTTTTTATGTTCACAACTCGATAGACCATATGCCTATAAAGATGGGTGAGCTTAAAGCTTTACTTCCAGATTTGAGAATCGTGATGTTACACTCTAAAATCTCAGCAGTTCAAACTGAAAAAGAGTTACTGAAGTTTGAAGCAGGGGAGTATGACCTTATGATAGCAACTTCTATCATAGAATCTGGGATTCATATGCCTAAAGTAAATACTATTTTAGTTGATGGTGCTGATAGATTTGGTATAGCTGATTTACATCAGCTTCGTGGTCGTGTTGGTCGTGGTAGTTCAGAGGGTTTTGCCTACTTTATAGTTCAAAATAAAGAAAATTTAACAGATGAAGCAAAAAAAAGACTTTTAGCTTTAGAATCTAACTCATTTTTAGGTAGTGGTTCAGTTTTAGCATATCACGATTTAGAGATAAGGGGTGGTGGTAATCTTGTGGGTGATGCTCAAAGTGGGCATATCAAAAACATAGGTTATTCACTCTATCTTAGAATGTTAGAAGATGCGATAAAAGAGTTAAGTAACACGGTTGATACCCCTCGTGCGAAAGTTGATATAAAACTTAGTATCTCAGCATATCTAAGTGATGAGGTTGTGAAAGAGGATAGACTCCGTTTAGATATATATAGAAGACTTGCTGGTTGTGAAGAGGTTGTGGAAGTTTATGAGATTCAAGAGGAAGTTATAGATAGATTTGGTGAACTAGATTCTCCAACTACTCAATTTTTTGAGCTGATGGTTATAAAACTTCTAAGTCTTGATAAAAATATAAAAAGTATCTCAAACTATGGACAAAACATAACTATAACATACAACAATGATTCAAAAGAGAGTATAAAATCAGATTCAAAAGATGATGACGACATCATAAAAGCAACACTTTTTTATCTTAGAAACAATAAGCCGAAGGTTTTGTAAGATTAAGGAAAAACTTAAGATTGCTATAAAATCGTTAGAGCAGGGTTTAGATTTAGATACAATAAAAATAATTACGGGCTTAAATAATAGTGAGTTAGAATCTATTGGTAATTAAGTGAAAAGTTGTTATATAATTTAACTATAATAAATAAAAAATAGAGTAAACTAAGCTTTAGAAACGATGTTAAGGTAGATAATTTGGCTAGACCATTAAGAAGTAGAAGCAGAAGTAGAAAAAAAGCATCTTCAACTGTTAAAGAGACAGAAGATTTTTCGATAAGCAGTAATGATGATAACTATCCAAAAGAAGTGATGACGAAGATGCTTCATGAGGGTGTTATTCCAACACCTAGTAACTATGCTATATATTTTGAAAGACTTCTTGAAACAAAAAGTGAACCTTTTAAACAGAGGATGATTCGTATAATTAGACTTGATGAAAATAGTAATAATCAAGGTATATTATTGTCTGAACAAGGTTTGAAAGATGGATTTCTTGTTATGAGAAAGATATTGAATGTTTCTGCAAATCTTTATAAAAATATGTCAATGATGAATAAAGTTTTAGAAAAAAGAATAGTTGAAAGTGAATTAAATAAAAATCAAGATGCAACTAAAATAGTAGTTGCATTAAATAATGATATTGATAAATTAGATGCTATTTTACAAAAACAAAATTCAATAATGAAAGAACATTATACTAAAACAGCAACTATCTTAAAAAATTATGAGAATGAAGTTATCATTGATAAAAAATTTAATATTTTTAATAAAAGATATTTTTTATTACAGATGGAAAAAGAGATAGGTTTAATCAAAGAGTTTAAATATAAAAGTTCAATTATTATGATTGAGATAGATAAAGATTTTATCGTTAGTATAAATAATGAAAAAACTTTAATGTTAATCACAAGAACACTGATTAAAATTTTGACTAAATTATCAAGACATGGTGATCTCCTTGCTCATTATGGTGATAGAAAATTTGTTATGTTATTGACACATACAAATGTAGATACAGCTAAAACTTTTTGTGCAAAACTTTGTTCTGCTGTTGCTAGTAGCCATTTCTTTTTAGGAGATAGAGAAGTTTCTTTAAGAATATATATAGGTATATCAAATATTAATCTACATGAAGCACCTAATGAATTAGTTTCTAATGCTATGAAAGGGATTAAATTAGCATATAAAAAAGATGATGTTGATTTTGCAGTCGCTACATCATAAATTTTGATATAATTTAAAAAATAAAATAATAAGAAAAAATATGAAAATAGCATTTATAGGTGATATAGTAGGTCGTCCGGGTAGAGATATGATAAAAAAATATCTTCAAAATATTAAAGAAGAGTATAAAGTAGATTTTATCATAGCCAATTATGAAAATGCTTCGCATGGTTTTGGTTTAACTCCGAAAAATGCTGATGAACTAACATCTTATGGTATAGATTGTATGACAGGTGGAAATCATACATGGGATAAAAAAGAGATTATTCCACTTTTTGATACTCACCAACTTCTCCGTCCACATAATTACCCTCAAGAACTTGCAGGAACAGGGTGTAAAATTTATGAGATAAATGGTGAAAAATTAGCTGTTCTTAATCTTATGGGACATTTCTCTATGCCATATGTAGATAATGCTTTTAGATGTGCTAAAGATAGTGTTGAAATTTTAAAAAAAGATGGAATTAACAATATTTTTATAGATTTTCATGCTGAAGCTACAAGTGAAAAAAGAGCTATGATGATGCTTCTTCAAGGTGAAGTTAGTGGAATAATAGGGACACATACTCATGTTTCTAGTGATGACTTTCAGATAGTAGAGGGTACGGCTTATCTTAGTGATATAGGGCTTACTGGATGTAGAGACAATGTGATAGGGATGGATAAAAAAATCCCATTACAACAGTTTTTGACAGGTATGAAAGGTCATTATGACATACCAAAAAAATGTAAAAAAATTCTTCAAATAGCTATAATGGAGTTAGATAATGGCTGTTGTAAAGAAGCTTTTAAATTAAAGTATTTTGACGATGGTAGAGTTATTAAAACTGATGCTTGGATTGAAGAGTAGATTTAAGCAGTTATTTTATAGTATTTATCATTCTCAATATAAGTGTTTACCATTGTGTGGCGTAAGTTTTTTTCTTCTAAATCTTGATACTCTTTAGAGTGAGTTGTATTTATAGTTGGTGTTTGACTTAATGTTGCTTTTGGTTTTTGTAGAAAAGAGTAAGGTTTAGTATTTGTTGTATATGCTGTTGTAGCATCTATAAGTGTACTTTGTTGAGTAAATTTAGTAGTTAGCTGTTTTGTAGTATCTTTCTCTTTAGTCTCCAACTCAGATTTTTGATAATCTAACTCTTGTTTATTTCTAAATGTTTGATTTGTGGATACATAGTTTATAGGTAGATTATCAGTAGCAACAACATCTTGTGTTGATAAAGATGATAGATGAGAACTAAATGAACTTTTTTCAGTTTTGGTATCTTCTTTATTAATTCTAGTTGTTTTATTGGTACTTTCGTTAGGTATATAAGTACTATATGATGATACAAACATAATATCTCCTTTTAACTAGATTAACACCCTTCCTATTCTCATTATAGAACTATAAAGCTTACAATATTATAAATATTTCATATTGCCATATTATCTTGATTTAAAATATATTTTTGATATATTTCTTTTTAGATTAAATAAGGATATAAAATGAAAGATTTTCACTCTATTATCGACACTTTAAAGCTTTATCTATCGGTAGGTGATGATAAAAAAGTTTTAGATAAAGATGTCGCAATTTTATTAAAAATTTCACCAGCAAGATTTGCCACAATTAAAAAAAGAAATAAAATACCATATACTAATATTTTACTTTTTTGTAAAAGGGAAAGAATCCCTTGTGATAAGATATTTTTTAAATCTTAGATTGTATAGTTCTTTTTGTAGCTTCAAGGAGTTCAGTTGCTTTTTTAACCATAGGTTGATTTAGTATATCATCACCATCTATCTCTTTTGTAGAATCTGAACCACCTGCACAGTTTATAACACAACTAGAACTTCCACCTACCTCATTGTCTTCTATCATAGATTCACTTTGTGGAGCAACTTCTGAAATCTCAATAGGTGGTGTTTGAACAATCGGCTCTTGAATCATTTTAGGTGAAAGATTTTCATTTGCTGTTTTACAAGCCACACCTTTTATCTTTGTTTCAAAACCATAGATCTCTCTTACTATTTGCTTTATAGCTGAATAACCATGTTTTAGGATTTTTTTACACTCATCATCAGCACAACTTTCCCATGTTAGAGTTGTATCTATATAAGATATGAAATTTACACTCTTTTCAAAACAATCACCTAAGTTATAGTTTCTATCTTTTACTTTCTCTATTAGTTTTTTAAAAGTATCTATATCATTATTTGGTGGAACTACAACTTTTTTAGGAGTAGGTTGTTTTATAGGTGCTATATCCTCTTTAACAGTTGTTTGTGACACTTGTTTTTGTTCTGTAATCTCTACACTTGGTGAATTCAGAGTAGGTCTTTGTATACCTTTTTGTATAGATTCTATCATCTGATCTATCTCTTTAATTCTAAGTGCTTCAACCATTTTAAAGAAGATAAGAGAAAGCACAAACGAACCATCAGCATTTATACTAAAGAGGTATTTTGAATCACTTAGAATCCTAAAAAATCTATCTAAAACTAGAGTTGAAAAAAGAGGGTCATGTTGATACATCCTCTCTTTTAGATAAGCTATCAACTCATCTACAATCATCTCTGCTTCATACTCCTCTAGTTTTTTTGTGTACTCTACGATCTGTTGATAATCTTTTTTAAAGATAGCATCAAACATCTCTTTTATAAAAGATGGATCAACAAGCCCCAACATATCTGTTACAGTATTTATATCAACAAAATTTTTAGAGTAGATGATAGCTTGGTCTAGTAGGGTTAGTGTATCTCTTAAACTACCAGCTCCACTTCTAGCTAAAATCTCTAATGCTCCATCTTCATACTCAATCTCTTCAAGGTGAAGAATATGTGCTAGATGGTCTATGATCTTATTTGTCGCTATACTTTTAAATCTAAAGTGTTGAGTTCTACTTAAAATTGTAGCTGGAAGTTTTAGTGGATCTGTTGTAGCTAAGATAAACTTAACATAGCTAGGTGGTTCTTCTAGTGTTTTTAAAAGAGCATTAAAAGCCTCTTTTGTAAGCATATGAACTTCATCTATGATAAATATTTTAAATCTTGCTGATGCTGGTTGATACTTTGTTTGTTCTATGAGGTCTCTTATGTCATCTATCTTTCTTGAAGATGCTGCATCCATCTCTATGATGTCGATATGGCGATTTTCAGATGCTAAGATACAGTTTTGACAAACACCACAAGGTTGATGACTCATACCCTCTTCACAAATAAGAGCCTTTGCAAAGATTCTAGCAGTAGAAGTTTTACCACTACCTCTTAAACCTGAAAAAAGGTAAGCATGAGACAATCTATCTGAATCTAAAGCCAAAGATAATGTCTGAGCAATAATCTCCTGCCCAATAAGCTCATCAAAATTTGTAGGGCGATATTTCCTAGCTAACACTTCAGAAGATTTTTTCATAAGGTTTCTCCACTTTTTATTGTGTAGATTATAACATTTTAAGGGTTAAAATTTAGATTGATACACCATAATATTATGCTTCTGAAAGTTTAAATGTTCCAAAAACAAATACAACAGCAGTCAAAATTGCACCAAATAAGAAAATAATATTAGCATCCATTTATAAATCCTTTATCTCTTTTGTTTTGTTGGATATTTTGATAGTTATTAATAGAATAACTAAAAGTAATATAAAAAATAAAAAGCTACCAGAATAAAAAATTAAATCGATCTTATTATCATCATATCTTTTAATTAATCCACTAACAATCACAACGATTAAACCAACAGTTAAACTTAACCAAATTCTGAGACTATTTAATATCTCTTTTACTTCATCTATTTTTGCCATTGATTATTATACAATAATTTTTTTATATACCTAACCACTTCCTAGCAACACCTCTAAGTACTTCTGGATTTTCTGAGGCGAAAAATTTCATTTGTGGGTTTTTGTATCTGTTTTTAAACTCAAAAATATACTCTAGAGATTCTACTATCGCATCACCTGAGTGGATAAGTTTGGTGTTTTTTCCAAAGTAGTTACCTATAGATTCTGATATAAGTGGAAAGTGGGTACATCCTAAGATGATTGCATCTGGATTTTTAGTATCTTTGAAGTAGTGTTTAAATGTAGCTTCTAAAATCTCACCACTGTAAATCTCCTCTTCAACTAAAGGGACAAATAGTCCTGTTGCTTTTGTTTGAAGATTTTTAAACCCTAAACTATTTAGTTTTATTTCATAAGCTTTTGAGTTTATAGTCGCTTTTGTACCTAAAATCAAGATGTTTGATTCTTTGTTTTTAACTATGTTTGATGTTGCTTTTACACCAGCTTCAACTACACCGATGATAGGACAAGAACTGTTTTCTCTCATCTCATCAAGAGCATAAGCACTGACAGTATTACAAGCTACTATGATTAGGTCAAGTTCAAAGTTTTTAAAAAACTCTACAGCTTCTAAACCATAACGGATTATGGTGTTTTTATCTTTGATTCCATAAGGTACACGAGCCGTATCACCGTAGTAGATTAACTCTTGAAAAAGGTGGTGTTGAAGTAGTGATTTTACAACGGTTAAGCCACCGATTCCACTATCAAAAACACCTATTTTCATTATGAGTTTGTATTCATACTTTCGAGAAATTCTGCATTTGTAGCTTTTTTACCCATAGTGTTATAGATAAACTTAAGTGCTTCCACTTCATTATCTTGTTTATGTAACATTTGACGAAGGATAAACACTTTTTGTAAATCTTCTTTACCTATAAGTAACTCATCTTTACGAGTTCCAGATTTAAGTATATCGATAGCAGGAAAGATTCTTCTTTCAGCGATTTTTCTATCAAGAACAACTTCCATATTACCAGTACCTTTGAACTCTTCAAAGATAACTTCATCCATACGACTTCCCGTATCAACAAGAGCAGTAGCGATGATAGTTAAACTTCCACCATTTTCTATGTTTCTAGCAGCACCAAAAAATCTTTTTGGTTTATGAAGAGCATTCGCATCAACACCACCTGAAAGAACTTTACCACTTGATGGTGTAACAGTGTTATAAGCACGAGCAAGACGAGTGATAGAATCAAGAAGTATAACTACATCCCGACCAAGTTCCACTCTTCTTTTTGCTTTTTCTATAACCATCTCAGCAACTTTAACATGGTTTTTAGCTGGCATATCAAAAGTAGAGCTATAAACTTCACCTTTAACACTTCTTTCCATATCTGTAACCTCTTCAGGTCTCTCATCAACAAGTAAAACCATTAGGTCAATATCTGTATGGTTGTTACTTATACCATGAGCAATCTCTTTTAGAAGTTCAGTTTTACCACTTCTAGGAGGTGCTACAATTAAACCCCTTTGACCTTTACCAATAGGTGAGAATAGATCAAGCATACGACCAGTAAGACCTTTTTCACGATACTCTAATTTGATCTGTTCTTCTGGATATAGTGGTGTAAGATTTTCAAATAGTGGTCTTTTTTTACTCTCTTCTGGTGGAAGTGAGTTTACAGCTTCAACTTTTATAAGAGCATAGTATCTCTCTTGATCTTTTGGTGGGCGAACTTGACCCGTTACAACATCACCATTTCTAAGAGCAAATCTTCTTATTTGAGTATTTGATACATAAGCATCATTTATAGATTCGTTAAAACTTTTATCTATAGAACGGATAAATCCATAACCATCTTGCATAATCTCTAAGATTCCACTAAATAAGATGAACCCACCCTGTTTAGTTTGTGCCTTTAAGATTTCAAAAATTATATCTTGTCTTTTTAATTCATTAGGATGTTCAACTTTTAATTCAGTCGCCATAGCAACTAAAACTTCAATGTTTTGAGTACGAAGTTCATCTATAGTAGCACCTTTTACTGGTGTATGTGAACGAGTTTTATTATTGTTTTTGTTATGTGGCTTAGTGTTTTTGCGAGGAGGTTGTTGTGAATTGTTTTCACTCATAAAGTAATTACCTTAATTTATTTGGATTTGTTCTGAAGAAGGAGTTTTAAGATCTATCTCTTAAATTATAGGTGCAATTTTACACTAATACATAACCTTATGTCAAGTTTATTATTTTAATATTAAGTTTTTTATGTTAGATTGGTGTTAGAAAATTAATTTTAAGGGTTGTTATTTTGAAGAGGGTTGTATTTAAAGTTGGTAGTAGTGTTTTAACAAATATAGATGATATTGCAAAAGAGAGGATGCTTAATTTAGTTTCATTATTGACAGAAGCTAGAAAAAAGTATGAAGTTATACTTGTTACATCTGGTGCAGTTGCAGCTGGTTATACAGCATTGAAATTAGATAGAAAAAAAGAGGTAAGTAAGAGAGTTTTAGCTTCGGTTGGTCAGCCTATACTTATGAGTAGCTATAAAAGTAAGTTTGATATATTTAATGTTGATATTGCTCAAATTCTTTTAACGGAAGAGGATTTTGATTCAAGAGTGCATACTAAAATATTTCAACAAATTATAGAAAGAACTTTAGAAAATAATATTTTACCTATCGTAAATGAAAATGATATATCTACAACTCCAGAACAACTTTTTGGTGATAATGATCAACTATCAGCACATGTTGCACACTATACTAATGCTGATATTTTGATTATTTTAAGTGATATTGATGGTTATTATGAAGAGAATCCTAAAATAAACCCAAAGGCTAAAATAAGAAAAGTTGTTACAGATATAAAAGATGAAGAGTTAGAACAAGAACATTCACCAAACAACGAATTTGCTACAGGTGGAATCGTTACAAAACTAAAAGCTGCTAGATATATGATGAACCATGATAAAGAGATGTTTTTATGTAGTGGGTATGATTTGGTAACAGCTAGAGAATTTTTATTTGAAGATAATTATAATAAAGGTACACTTTTTACTAAGAAAAAGAAAACTAAATAGGGATTTAATCACTATTGATATAAAATACCTTTATGGATAAAAAATATAAAATTTTAGTAACAAATGATGATGGTTATGAGGCTAAGGGTTTAGTTGAACTTGTGAACTCTTTAAGAGAGTTAGAAAATGTTGAAGTTATGGTTGTCGCACCAGCAAATGAAAAATCTGCTTGTGGACACTCACTCACTCTTGTTCGCCCACTTAGGTTTGTAAGTGTTGGTGATGATTTTTATAAGCTTGATGATGGTACACCTGCTGATTGTGTTTACCTTTCACTTAGTGCGATATATGAAGATATTAAGCCTGACTTATTAGTTAGTGGGATTAATCGTGGCTCAAATATGGGTGAAGATATAACTTACTCTGGTACTTGTGCTGGTGCTATGGAGGGAGTTTTACACGATGTGCCATCTATCGCCATATCACAAGTGATGGATTTTACAGACCCATCTGGTGATTTTACTCTCGCTTGTAAAACTATAAAAAAGATAGTTTCTAAAGTGATGCTAGGCTCTTTCCCTCTACCTCAAAGGGAGTTTTTAAATATAAACATTCCGCATGGTGTGAGTGAAGCTGAGATAAAAGTAACTTATGCTGGTTATAGATTCTATGCAAACGATTCCCATCTTCATAGAAACCCTCGAGGTGAAGAGTTTTACTGGCTAGGTTTACATCCACTAAATTTCTCCCCACGAAAAGGTGTAGATGGTATGAGTGACTATGAAGCTATCGAAGCTGGAAATATCTCTATAACCCCAATAATGCTTGATATGAGTGCTTATAAAAGTATGACAAAGTTAGAAGAGTGGATATAGTTTTAGGTATAATTATTTATGAAATTTGAATGGGATAAAAAGAAAGAAAAGATTAATATCAAGAAGCATGGTGTTACTTTTGAACAAGCATCTTATGTGTTTGCCGATAAATTTGCCTTAAATAAATTTGATGATGAACATTCAGATGAAGAGGATAGATGGATTATTTTAGGTAAATCTCTAAATGAAACTTTACTATTGGTTGTTCATACATTTAGAGATAGTGATGGTACAGAATTTATTAGAATTATTAGTGCTAGAAGAGCAACAAAAACAGAAACTAAAGCATATCAAAAAAGGTGTCCAAAATGAAAGAAGAGTATGATTTTACAAATGCTGAACAAGGTAAATTTTATAGACCGATAGAGGAGTTAGATATACCAATCTATTTAGACGATGATGTTAAAAATTTCTTTTTAGAAAATATGAAACAAAAAACAAAAAATTTCTCTTTAAATAATATTGTTAATTCATTGTTAAAACAAGATATAGAGATCTCTAAAAGATTAGCACATTAAAGGAGTTTCGTATGTTATCATTAAATATAAATGATGTTACAGTAGAAAATTTTTATAAACAAGAGTGTAATGGTGATGAGAGTACATTTATAAAAAATTTAATAAATTATATTGAGACTTATAACATTAAAAAAAGTATAAAAAAAGGTTTAGATGAGGTAAAACTACAAAATAGTGGAGAGTTAGAGAAAAAAGAGCTTAAGTATATTTTAGATGATATATAAAGTTATACCAACTCCCGAATTTGTAAAAAACCTTAAAAATTTAAAGAAAAAATACAAAAGTATTAAAAATGATGTTTTATCATTGGCAAATGAACTTGAAAAGAATCCTACACTTGGAATAGAATTAGGGGATAATACTTTTAAAATAAGATTAAAAAATAGTGATAATAACAAAGGTAAAAGTGCTGGATATAGAGTTATTACATATTGTATAAATGAACAAAATGAACTCTTTTTGATAACAATCTACTCTAAATCTGATAAAGAAAATATTTTAGATATCGAGTTAAAAGAGTTAATTAAAAATTATAAAGTATAGGGATATTTATATTAAATGAGACACGATAGAATAAAAACACTTTTAAAAGATGATTTTGTAAAGCTTGAAGATTCTAAGATTTTACTTTTAGGTGTTGGTGGTGTTGGTGGATTTTGTCTTGATTGTTTGTATCGGAGTGGTGTTAAAAATATTACCATAGTTGATTTTGATAGATTTGATGTTACGAACCAAAATCGTCAGCTATATTCTGAACAACATCTTGATGAGGTTAAGGTTGATGCTTTAAAACAACACTATCCAGAGATTCAAACCATAAATAAAAGAATCGATGAAGATTGGGTTTGGGAGTTCGATTTTGATTCTTATGATTTGGTTTTAGATGCCATAGATGATACAAAAGCAAAACTCGCACTTGCTCAAAAATGTCACAAAAAACTTATATCATCTTTTGGAAGTGCTAAGAGGCTTGATGCTACAAAGGTTGAGGTTAGTGATATTTGGAAAAGTTATGGTGATAGATTTGGCTCAAAGATAAGGTATGAACTTAGAAAAAGAGGATTTAAGAAAAAATATAAAGTTATCTTTAGTTCAGAGGAGGCTGTCTCAAAAGAGAAAGGTAGTTTTGTGGGTGTTACGGCTACTTTTGGGCTTACGATGTGTAGTGAAGCTATAAAGAAGATAAGAGGAAAGTAGTTGTTTAGGGTAGTTTTTTTAATTTGTTTGTTAAATCTATCTATATTCGCTGAAGATTTAGTTGAGTTTGATTATGAACTTGATGCTTACTACTCAAATGTTTCAGCTTTTATAGATTTAGATAGAGATAAAAATATAACTGATGGTTCAGATTTTGTAGAGACACAACTTTATAAAAAACTACTTTTAAATACATTCTCACCAAACATCTTTTTACTAGAGATGGCTATCCATCCTATGGCACTATCTGGACTCTATTTTAGAAAAAATTATAATGCTAGATATGAAGATAGTAAGATAGATGATTTTAATATAGTAAAAAGTATAACAGCTGGTTTTGAAGAGCCTTATTCACTCTCTTTCTTTATAGGTAGAATGATGGTGTTTAAGAAAAAAGATGGTTCACACATAGGTAAAAATCGTGCCTACATAGGTTACTTGCTAACAGTTGGTAACTACACTATAAAAGATAATCTAGCCTATAGTGATAGATGGGTAAATGTTGAGTTTAAACTAAAAGGTACAAGAGAGAAAGCTATACAAGATTTAGATTGGAGTTTTCGAGTGGGTGGACGGTTTCACTCAAATGGTGATTTTGTAGATACTTTGTACTTTGGTGCTAGAAGAAAAAGTATAGATTATAAAAAGAGTGTTTTATCTTTTGTTTACAATAGTGCTTTTGATTCTATGGTAGCATTTGATAAAAAAAAGCTACAACTTATAGAGGCTAGTTTTATGGTGGAAAAATCATTTCCTATCTCATGGAGTAAAAAGATGAGTTTTAGTCTAGGATTGGGTTATTTATACTATGGTAACAGTAAATATGATGGGGCATTAAGAGAGGATGGTATCGATAACCATCAACTTATAATTCGTCCAAATTTTAAATGGTAAAGGAAAAATATGTTTGATTTTTTAGATTCTGATTGGTTTATAATTGGTTTAGAGATAGTTTTTTTGATTTTAATCATCTTTGATATTAAAAAGTATGTTGAGACAAAGAAAAATGAGTATATGGTAAATATAGTTTTAACTTTAGGTTTTGCTATCTGGACACTTTACCCATTTTATAACAGCTATTTTGAGTGGGATGAGAAAACAAAACAAGAGATGTTAAAAAAATGTGATGATTCAAATAATACTAAAGTTTGTAATTGTATAGATGAATCTATCTTTAAAAATTACACCTTTTTAGAGTATTCAAAGCTAGATAAAACATCAAAAGATTATAAAGATGAACTAAAAGAGATGAGAGAGGATTGTGAAGATGATAGCTGGTTTTGATCTAGATTCTCCTCTTGTTTGTGAGGGGATTATTGGTGATGGTTGTGGTGGTGGTAGAATCTTCTTTATAGCTGATTCCTCTCTCAAAGTTTATGACCCAATAACAAAAGAGATTTTTCCTATAAAAGATAATTTAGATGATGTAAAAAGTATAAATAAAGAGGGTTGTACCATCTTTATAAAATATGAAGATAGGATAAATGAGTTTGATTTATCGGAATTAAAATAAATTTGCTATAATCACTGAAACAAAATAAAATATAAAGAGAACAGATATGGAAAAAATTGAACCAATGACACTTTTTGGCTATGAAAAGCTACAAGCCGAAGTAAAAGATTTAAAACAAGTAAAAAGACCACGAACTATAAAAGATATAGAAGAAGCATTAGAACATGGTGATTTAAAAGAGAATGCTGAGTACCATGCAGCAAAAGAGCAACAAAGAATCATAGATGGTCGTTTAGCTGAGTTAGCAGAGCTTATAGGTTGTGCTAAGATTGTAGACCCTACTGATTTAGAACATGCAAAAATTAGTTTTGGTTCAACTGTTGTTATGACAAATATGGATACGGATGAGGAGGTTACTTACACTATCGTTGGTGGATGTGAATCAAATCCAGACATAGGTTTAATCTCTTTTAATTCACCATTAGCGAAACAACTGCTTGGAAAAGAGGAAGGTGATGAGGTTAAGGTTCGTCTTCCTGGTGGAGTTAAAGAGTTTGAGATAGATGATGTAAGTTATAAGGAGATTGTTTTTGAGTGTAAATAGTTCAAAAATGAATGTTGGTATAGTTGGAGCAACTGGGTATACTGGGTTGGAGTTAGTAAAGCTTCTTCTGTGTCATCCAAGATTTAATCTAAATTATATTGCAAACTCTGAGGGTGGATTAAACATAAATGATCTTCACCCATCTTTAACAGGTGTTTGTGAACAAGAGGTTAGAAAAGCTGATGTTAATGATATAGCACTTCATTGTGAACTTGTATTTTTAGCACTTCCACATAAAACAGCTATGGTATTTGTGAAACCATTGATAGCTAAAGGTGTTAAAGTTGTTGATCTTTCAGCTGATTATAGATTGCCTAAAGATATTTATGAGGAGTTTTATACCGAGCATACAGATGTTGAAAATTTAGAGCATGTCGTTTATGGTCTTCCTGAGATGTTTAAAGAGGAGTTGAAGTCTGCTAAACTTGTAGCTAATCCAGGGTGTTTTCCAACTTCTGCTATTTTAGGTCTTTTACCTTTTATGGATAAAAGAGTTAAACATACTCCTATCATAGTAGATGCTAAAACTGGTGTTAGTGGTGCTGGTAAAAAGCTTAGTGAGGTTACACATTTTGTAAATGTAAATGATAATCTTTTTGCTTATAACCCAATGATGCACCGTCATGCTCCAGAGATTGCTCATAAACTTGATGTTGATTTTGATGAGGTAAACTTTGTTCCACATTTAGTACCTTTGACAAGAGGGATGTTGTCTTCTATATATATTCAAATTGATAGTGAATTTGATGCTTATGAACTTCTAAAAGATTTTTATAAAGATGAAGCATTTGTGAGAGTTAGTGAAAAACCAGTAGATATGAAAAATGTAGCAGGTACAAATTTTTGTGATATTTATGTAAAACAAAAAAACAATATGTTGTTTATATCTAGTGCTATTGATAATCTTATGAGAGGTGCTTCATCACAAGCTGTTGTAAATGCTAATATTATGATGGGTTTAGATGAAAGAACTGGTATCTCAAATATAGCTTATGTTCCATAGTAATATAGATATTAAAGAGGGTGCATTTATCGTTAGTGATGCACATTACTCATCTTCAAGACCACAACTTTTAGAGTTTATAAAAGATATAAACTCTAAAAAACTTCAACCAACTCAGCTTATCTTTTTAGGTGATATTTTTGATGCTTTGTTTGGTGGAGTAGTAAACACAATTAAGAAAAATCAAGAGATGATAGTTTTACTAAATAATATTTCACAAGATATAGAACTTATATATATAGAGGGTAATCACGATTATAATCTAAAAAATATTTTCCCTTATGCTAAAATTTTCCCTATAACTAAACAACCATTATTGTGTAAATATAAAAATAAAAAAGTTATCTTAGCACATGGTGATTTTGGAAATGATATAGGTTATAAACTCTATACATCTATTATTAGAAATAAAATTGTGCTATTTACTCTTAATATAATAAATAATTTATTTAATAATCTTATTTTAAAAAAGTTAGATTTTTATCTTAATCAAAAAGATGATTGTAACGAGTTTACTAATTTTGATAGATATATCTCTAAACGGATTGAATCTAAATTTGAGTGTGATTATTTTATAGAGGGGCATTATCATCAAAATAAGATGATAAAATTCAATGATTATATATATATAAATTTAGGTGTATTTGCTTGCAATCAAAGATTTTTTATTGTAAAATCAGTTGAAGATAAAGAACTATTAGAAGAAAACATATACTCTAAGGAGATATAAATATGGATGACAATTCACTAAAAGTTGGTTCCAATGAGATGGAACTTGTAGATTTTCGTATCCTTAATGAACAAGATGGTGAAGTTTATGAGGGTATATACGGGATTAATGTTTCAAAAGTTCGTGAAATTATTAGAGTTCCACACTTAACAGAACTTCCTGGAACACCAGACTATATAGAAGGTATTTTTGATCTTCGTGGTGTTGTTATACCTATTGTAAATTTAGCAACATGGATGGGAATCACTGCCCCAGAAGGTATAGAGAAAAATTTAAGAATTATAATTACAGAGTTTAATAATGTTCTTATAGGTTTTATAGTTCACGAAGCAAAAAGAATTCGTAGAATAAACTGGAGTGATATAGAACCAGCAACTTTTGTAAGTGGTTCTGGATCTTTAGATGGAAGTAAAATTACTGGTGTAACTAAGATTGAGGGTGATAATGTTCTTCTTATCTTAGACTTAGAGAGTGTTGTTCAAGATTTAGGACTTTATGAACCTGATGTAGATAGTATACCTAAAGAGTTAGAAACATTTTCAGGTTTAGCACTTATTTTAGATGATAGTTCAACAGCTAGAAAAATTGTAAAAGAAGCTCTTATTAAGATGGGCTTTAAAGTGATAGATGCTATAGATGGTCAAGATGGATTAGATAAACTTGAAGAGGTATATAGTATGTATGGTGATGATATAACAAGTCATCTAAAATTGATTCTCTCAGATGTTGAGATGCCTAGAATGGATGGTTTCCATTTTGCAGCTCAAGTTAAATCTGATGGAAGATTTGATAATATACCTATAATTTTCAACTCTTCAATTAGTGATCATTTTAGTGAAGGTAGAGGTAAAGAGGCTGGTGCTGAAGCTTATTTAGTTAAGTTTGATGCTAGTTTATTTTATGACGAAGTTGCACGAGTTGTTCGTGCTCATATGAAATAGGAGTGTAAATATGGATGAATTTCAAGAAATATTACAAGATTTTTTAGTTGAGTCTTTTGAACTTGTAGAAAAATTAGATGAAGATTTAGTGGAGTTAGAAAATACTCCAGAAGATTTAGAACTTTTAAATGGTATTTTCCGTGTTGCACATACAGTTAAAGGTGCTTCATCATTTTTAAATTTTGATGTATTAACACATCTTACTCATCATATGGAAGATGTTTTAAATAAAGCTAGACATGGGGAACTTGTGATAACTCCAAATATTATGGATGTTGTTTTAGAATCTATAGATTTAATGAAAGCATTGTTAAATACGATTCGTGATACGAGTAGTGATGCTGGAATTGATGTTGAAGCTTGTGTTATAAAATTAGATAAGATAAGTGGTGGAGATGGTGATGTTCCTGTTGTTGAATCTGCTCCAGTAGTTGAAGAAAAACCTGTTCAAGTAGAAGTTGTTGAAACAACTCCAGAAGCTGAAGAGGATGAGATAGATTATGATAATATGGATGCTGATGAGATAGAAGCTGAAATAGAAAGACTTTTAAATCAAAGACAAGAGGAAGATAAAGCTAAAAGAGCTGCAAAAGTTGCAGCTGGAGAAGCAGTTCCTTCATTACCACCTGAACCAGATTCTGAAGAAGCAAAAACAAAAGCTGAAACAAAAGTCGAATCAAAACCAGCTCCTAAACCAGTTCCTGTAACACCAAAACCAAAAGCTAAATCAAAAGAGACAAAGTCTGGTGATACTAAAGCAGCAGCACCAGCTAAAAGAGCTCCGGCACAAGTTGAACAAACAATTCGTGTTGATGTAAAAAGACTAGATCATCTTATGAATCTTATCGGTGAACTTGTACTTGCTAAAAATAGACTTATCAAGATAAATGATGATGTTGAAGAGCGTTATGAGGGTGAAGAGTTTTTAGAGGAGTTGAATCAAGTTGTTTCTATTGTATCTTTAGTAACTACAGATTTACAAATCGCTGTTATGAAAACAAGAATGTTACCTATCGGTAAAGTTTTTAATAAGTTTCCTAGAATGATTCGTGATTTAACTCGGGAACTAAACAAAAAAATTGAACTTGAAATCTCTGGTGAAGAGACTGAACTTGATAAATCAATTGTTGAAGAGATTGGTGATCCACTTGTTCATATCATCCGTAACTCTTGTGATCATGGAATCGAACAACCAGATGTTCGTATAGCAAATGATAAAGATGAAACAGGAACTATTAAACTAAAAGCTTATAATGAAGGTAATGCTATTGTTATCCAAATAGATGATGATGGTAAGGGTCTTGATACTAATATGTTGAAAAACAAATCATTAGAGAATGGTATCATTACAGAGAAAGAAGCTGATTCTATGAATGATAAAGATGCTTTTACTCTTATATTTAGACCAGGTTTTTCAACAGCAGCAGAGGTAACAAATGTTTCTGGTCGTGGTGTTGGTATGGATGTTGTAAAAACAAACATTGAAAAACTAAATGGTATTATTGATATAGATAGTGAAGTGGGTAAAGGTACATCTATAAAATTAAAGATTCCTTTAACTCTTGCTATTATTCAAGCACTTTTAGTTGGTGTTCAAGAGGAGTATTATGCGATTCCTTTATCATCAGTTTTAGAAACAGTAAGAATTTCAAATGAAGAGATATATACAGTTGAGAATCGTTCTGTTATGAGACTTAGATCAGAGGTTTTATCTTTAGTTCATATTGGTGATATTTTTGAAGTTGATAGAATCTTAGATACAAGTGGATACTCTTATGTTGTTGTTCTAGGTTTAGGCGCTCAAAAACTTGGTCTTATAGTAGATTCTCTTGTTGGTCAAGAGGAGATTGTTATTAAATCTCTTGGTGATTACTTAAAAGGTATAGAGGGTGTTGCTGGTGCAACTATCAGAGGTGATGGTGGTGTTACTCTTATCGTTGATGTTGTTGCTCTTATGCAGATAGCAAAAGGTGTTAAAGCTAGTGCTAAAACAGCACAAGCTAGTGTTGCACAAATCTCTAATGAAAAAACAAAAGCTAGTGATTATAAGATTATGATTGTTGATGATTCTAAAACAGATAGAATGATAATGAGAAAAGCACTAGAACCATTAGGTGTTACTTTGATTGAAGCTAATGATGGTCAAGAAGCGTTAAACACTTTAAAATCTGGTGAGCATAATTTTGATGCGATGTTGATTGATATTGAGATGCCTCGAATGGATGGTTACTCTTTAGCTGGTGAGATTAAAAAATATAATAAATATAAAAACTTACCACTAATCGCTGTAACATCAAGAACAGGTAAATCAGATAGAATGAGAGGTGTTGAGAGTGGAATGGTTGAGTATATCACTAAACCATATTCAGCAGATTATTTATCTAGTGTAGTTCAAAGAAATGTAAACTTTAAATCGGAGTTCTTATAATGAGTGATAAATTAAAGCAAATTATTAACAAGCAAAGTGAACAACAAGATGTTGGTCTTGATCAGTCAGAAGATATTGTTCAGTTAGTTGGATTTATTATAGGTGAAGAGGAGTATGCTGTGCCTATTTTAACTATTCAAGAGATTATTAAACCTATCTCTTGGACTAGAGTTCCACAAACTCCTCAGTATGTTTTAGGTGTTTTTAATCTTCGTGGTTCAGTTATACCTTTGATTGATCTTCGTGTTAAGTTTGGTTTAGCTTCTAAGAATCATAATGATGAAACTCGTTTCTTTGTTCTTAAACAGGGTGATGAAGTTGCTGGTTTTGTGATAGATAGACTAACAGCTGCTATTAGAATCAAAAAGTCTGATATTGGACCACCACCAGATACTATTGCATCTGAAGATAGTATGATAGAGGGTGTTGGTAAACAAGATGGTAGAATCTTAACAATACTAAAAGTTAATAAACTATTAGCAAGAGATTTTTAAATAGAATCGATGAAAAAAGATTATTTAACAGTTGATAGTATAGATACTAAACTTTCCATAAAATTTTTTGGAGAGTTTAATCTATACAATATATCTGAATATGAAAATAGATTAGATAAAATTGAGCTCACTAAAATTAAAACTATAATTTTAGATTTTACTGAACTTACTTTTTTAGATTCTGCTGGTGCTATTTTTATAGATAATTTAGAAAATGAATTTTTATCTAAAAATATAGTAGTAGATACCATATGTGATAATAGTATTGTTTTAGATACATTGACATTGATAAAAAAAGAGAAAGATAATGAACATAAATTATCAACTAAGAAAGAGGAAAATGGACTTATAAAAGTTGGTCAATTAGCTTACAGTAACTATCTTGGTTTTCTCTCTTTTATGGCATTTATGGGTGAGATGTTTGCTACAAAATTCCATTATCTTCGTTCATATAAAAACATCAGATTCAAAGAGATAGCTTATGAGTTAAATGGTAGTATGGTTAAAGCATTTGGTATTATAGCTTTGACAAGTTTTCTTATAGGTTTAGTTGTAGCTTATCAGTCAGCATATCAACTTAAACTTTATGGTGCAAATATCTTTATCGTAGATATGTTGGGTATTTCGATTCTTCGGGAGTTAGCTCCACTAATCACTGCTATTGTTATGGCTGGTAGAATTGGATCAGCCTTTACTGCTCAGATAGGGGCTATGAAGATAACACAAGAGTTAGATGCTATGAGAACTATGGGATTTGATCCATATAAATTTTTAGTTATACCTAAAATTATAGCATTGATGATAGCGATGCCTATCTTGATATTTTTAGCTGATATGATGGGTATTTTAGGTGGTATGGTTGTTGCAAATATAGATCTTGGTATAACCACTGATCTATTTTTAGATAGATTCAATGAAGTTGTAGCTGTAAAACATTTTTTTATAGGTATCCTTAAAGGTCCATTTTTTGCATTTCTTATCGCTTGTATTGCTATATATAGAGGTTTAATGGTTAAAAATGATACTCAAAGTATAGGTATAAATACAACAAAAAGTGTTGTTGAATCTATATTTGCTGTAATTGTTTGTGATGCTGTTTTTTCCATAGTTTTTACAAATTTAGGAATATAGATGGATAGAGTTATAGAGGTGAAAAACCTTAAAACGACACTTGATAATCGAGTTATACATAATGGTTTAAATCTGACTATAAATAGAGGTGACATATATGGTCTTTTAGGGCCTAGTGGTTGTGGAAAAACAACACTTCTAAGAGAGATGGTTATGCTTGAGAAGATTCAAAGTGGAGAGATTGAAGTTTTGGGTCAGAATCTAAACTATATAAAACATAATCAAGCTCAAAAACTAAGACAAGAGTGGGGTGTTTTGTTTCAAGCTGGGGCTTTGTTTTCATCTTTAACATTAAAAGAAAATATATCTTTACCACTTGTTGAATATACAGATTTATCAACTAAAATGATAGATGAGATAGTAAAATTTAAGATAAATATAGTTGGTCTTAAACCTAGTGATGCACATCTTTATCCATCACAAATAAGTGGAGGGATGAACAAAAAAGCAGCTTTGGCTAGATCTTTAGCTATGGATCCAAAACTACTATTTTTAGATGAACCAACAAGTGGGCTTGACCCTATCTCTGCTAGAGATTTTGATAATTTGATTTTAAAACTTAGAGAACTTTTTAATCTAACCATTATAATGGTTACACATGATTTAGAATCAATCTATGGTACAGTAGATAGAATGGCTATAATTGATAATCAAAAGATTGCTTATGAAGGTAGTTTAGAAAATATAAAGTCAGTTGAAAGTGAATTTATACAAACTTTTTTTGAGGGAAGATATGAATAATAAAGTTAATTATACAATGATAGGTTTTTTTGTTTTAATATCATTTGTTTTGATGTTCGCATTTACATATTGGTTACTAAAACCATCTGAAGAGCTTAAGGTGAAAACCTATGCTATCTTTTTTGATGAATCGGTTCTTGGTTTAAATATAGACTCTGCTGTTAAATTTAGAGGTATAAATGTTGGTAAAGTTACAACATTAAAGATTAATCCAAAAAATACAGAGCAGGTTGAAGTTTTAGTAAGTATTTTAAAATCGACACCTATAAAATCATCAACAGTAGCTAAACTTACATCACAAGGGATTACAGGACTTAGTTATATAAATCTTAGTTTAGGTGATAACAATGCTCCACCTCTAAAAGTAAAAGATGGTGAAAAATACCCAGTTATCAAAACGATTCCATCTTTTTTTGAAAATTTTGAGCAATCGCTAGGAACAGTCTCTACGAAAGTGTCCAGAACACTTAGTAGAACAGAACAGCTACTTAATGATGAAAATCAGAAACAAATAGCGATGTTATTAACAAAAACAGCATCCTTTATGGATAAAATGGATAAATTACTAGATGAAAAGACTATAAAGAATCTTCAAACCACTATAACAAATGTTAATAATAGTACGAAAAAAGTAGATATGATGTTGCCAAATATAAATAATTTTGTAGATAAAAGTGTAGCATGGGAAAATAGTATAGCTGATTCTGTGAGTTCTATTATGGTTAGTTACTTAGGTATTGGTGTTTCTATGGATGAGTTTAAACGGGCTATCGCTAGTGGTGAGTTTAATCTACAAGATATATCTAGTGATGTTGTTCCAACTATGAATAACACTCTTTTAGAGATGCAACATCTGATGATTAGGTTTGATGGTTTGATAAATGAGTATAAAAGAAGCCCTAGTGATGTTTTGTTTAAACAAGAACAGATCAAAAAAGGTCCAGGTGAGGAGTAGTTTTGAAATTATATTTTTTTACAGTTATTGCAGTTTTATTGTTTAGTGGATGTAGTACCGTAACACCACCAGTTACAGAGTATAGAGTTCAATCTAGTAATATATTTTTAGATTTAAACTCTTCTAAGTGTAGTGATAAATCATTAAAAGTCTCAGAAGCTTTTAGTTCAAGTGCCTTGATGTCACTAGATATGAATTATGCTACAAGTGTAAATAAACAGTTTAGTTATTCACAATCTCAGTGGGCATTGTCGCCAAATAGTAGTATAACTTCTGCCATAGTTAAACTTATGAGAGATATAAATGTTTTTAAAACTGTTCAAATTTCAAAGTCAAGAACTAGAAATGATATGGTTTTAGAGATCTCTATAGATGATTTTATGCAGTATTTTACTAAAGAAAATAAACAATCATTTGTTAATGTCCGTATAACATTAACACTAATTGATAGTAAAAATTTAGTTGCTACGGCAACTAAAACCTTTGAAGTAAAGCTAGATTCAAAAACACTTGATTCAGAGGGTGGAGTAGAAGCTTTAAATATAGCATTAGATAAGATACTTTTACAAAGTGCAAAATGGATAGGTGGTGTTTGTAGATGATTACACAAGAGGAATATAATCTAAGAAGATTAAATCTTTTAGGGCAGTTGTCCAACAACTCAATCACTGTTCTTTTTAGTAACGATTTTAAAACTCGTTCAAACGACACGGAGTTTCCATTTAGACAAAATAGCAATTTTTACTACCTAACAGGTTTTAGAGAAGATAAGTCGATTCTTGTTCTTATAAAAACGAAGGATAATTTAAAAACTATATTATTTGTAGAAAAAAAAGATAAAGCACTTGAACTTTGGACTGGAAAAAGGTTAGGTAAAAAAGAGGCTAAAAAAAGATTTTTAGTATCTGAAATCTTTACTACAGATAAGTTTGAAAAAAAGTTTAAAATTTATTGTAATAATATAAAAAGTTTATATTTTGATTTTACACTTTGTAGTTCAAAAGAGATGGTTTTAAAAAAATCTGCTAAAGAGATAAATTTATATAAAAATATTATCCCTTTGATTGGTAAAATGAGACTTATTAAATCATCATCAGAGATAGCAATTATAAAAAAAGCGATAGAGATAACAAAAGATGCTCATCATAAAGCTATAAGTTTTAATAAAAGTGGAAAAAATGAGTATCATCTTCAAGCTGAAATAGAATATGTTTTCAAAAAAAATGGTGCATATAGTGATGCTTACACCTCAATCGTAGCTGGTGGTGATTCAGCAAATACATTACATTATATAGATAATGATAAAGATTTTGTTGATGGTGATTTGATTCTGATTGATGCTGGTTGTGAGTATGATTATTACTCTAGTGATATAACTAGAACTATACCAGTTAATGGTAGGTTTAGTGATGCTCAAAAAGAGCTTTATGAATTGGTTTTAAGTGTTGAGATTGAGATTATAAAGATGATTAAGCCAAATATAAAAAGAACGAAACTTCAAAAAAAATCTGAAGAGTTACTTTGTAAAGGTATGGTTGAGTTAGGGATTTTAGAAGGTGATTATAAACAGCTTTTAAAAGATAAAAAACATAAAAGATACTATCCACACGGCATAGGTCATTGGATGGGTTTAGATGTGCATGATGAAGCTCCATATAAAGATGATAATGGTGAGGAGATTCCTTTACAAATAGGTATGGTTTTAACGATAGAACCAGGAATCTATTGCCCCAAAGATGATAAATCTATACCTAAAAAATATAGAGGTATAGGGATAAGAATCGAAGATGATATTTTAGTAACTAAGAATGGTTATGAAAATTTATCTAAAACTATAGCTAAAACACTTCAAGAGATAGAAAATATATTAAGCTAATATTTTCGATTTCATAGGTTATGAAAAAAGTTTATTAGCTAAATGTTACTACTACAAAACTAATCTAAACAAAATATATAAGATTTTCTTATTTTATAGATAAATATATATGTTACTATTATTCTCAGTTTAAAAATTTATTAAATATTTATCATAACTATTGGTATAAGTAAACAATCATAAAGGAGTAAAGCAATAAACTTCTTATGTTAATGAATATCTTAACAAGTTATATTTATGATTTGTTATATTTTAAAATTATCTAAATAGGAGAAAATATGTCACTTTCAAGAAGAGAATTTCTTAAAAGTTCAGCAGCAGCAAGTGCAGCAGCAGCTATTGGTATGAATGTACCAGCAGAGTTAGAAGCTAGTGCTAATGCAGCTGAAAATGGATGGAGATGGGATAAGGCAGCTTGTCGTTTCTGTGGTACTGGTTGTGGTATCATGATGGCTACTAAAAATGGTAAAATTGTTGCCGTTAAAGGGGATCCAGCAGCTCCAGTAAATCGTGGTCTTAACTGTATTAAGGGTTACTTTAATGCTAAAATTATGTATGGTGCAGATAGACTTACTCAACCTTTACTTCGTATGGATAATAAAGGTAACTTTGATAAAAAAGGTAAATTTGCTCCAGTATCTTGGGAAAGAGCTTTTGATGAGATGGAAGTTCATATCAGAAAAGCACTTAAAGCTAGTGGTCCAGAGGGTGTAGGTGTATTTGCATCTGGTCAATATACTGTTATGGAAGGTTATGCAGCTCAAAAAATGATGAAAGCTGGTTTCCGTTCAAATGCGATTGATCCTAATGCTCGTCACTGTATGGCATCTGCTGTTGTTGGTTTTTACCAAACTTTTGGTATTGATGAACCATCTGGTTGTTATGATGATATTGAACTTACTGATACTGTTGTATCTTGGGGTTCAAATATGGCAGAGATGCACCCGATCCTTTGGTCTCGTGTAACTGATAGAAAACTTACTGATCCAGATCGTGTAAAAGTTATCAATATGTCAACTTACAGACATAGAACATCTGATTTAGCTGATATTGAGATTATTTTCTCACCAAATACTGACCTTGCTATGTGGAACTACATCGCTCGTGAGATCGTTTACAATAACCCTGATGCTATTGATTGGGATTTCTTAAAGAAAAACATCGTTTTCGCAGCATCACCTGTAAATATGGGTTATGGTATGAGAAGAGCTGGTGAAAAATCAGTTACTCCTGTTAGAGCTGATGGTTCAGCTGGTAAATATACAGCTAAAGAGATGGAAACTATTAATCAAGAGATGGTACATACTGTTTCTGCTAAAGAAGCACCTGCATTAGAACCTTATGGTTATAAAGAGGGTTCTAAGATGGAAAATCATCCAGCTGGTTTAAAACACTGGGAGATCTCTTTTGAAGAGTATAAAAAATTCCTTGAACCATATACACTTGATTATGTAGCTAAAATATCTAAGGGTGATCCTGATGAGCCTTTAGAAGAGTTCAAAAGAAAACTTCAAACTTTAGCTGATTTATACATTGAAAAAGGTAGAAAAGTTGTAAGTTTCTGGACAATGGGTATGAATCAACATACTCGTGGTACTTGGGTAAATACACTATCTTATAATGTTCACTTTATGTTAAATAAACAAGCATTACCGGGTTCTGGAGCATTCTCTTTAACTGGTCAGCCATCAGCTTGTGGTACTGCTCGTGAAGTTGGTACATTCTGTCACCGTTTACCTGCCGATCTAATGGTTAAAAATCCTAAACATAGAGCTATTGCAGAGAAAAAATGGAATATCCCTTCTGGAACACTTAACCCTGTTGGAAATCAACATATTATGAAAATTCATAGAGATATTGAAGATGGTGTTGTTAAATTTGCATGGGTAAATGTTTGTAATGCTTACCAAGATTCTGCATCTGCAAAACACTGGATTAAAGCTGCAAGAGAGATGGATAACTTCATTGTAACTTCAGATGGTTACCCGGGTATATCAGCTATGGTATCTGATCTTGTTCTTCCATCTGCTATGATCTATGAAAAATGGGGTGCTTATGGTAATGCTGAGCGTCGTACTCAACACTGGAGACAACAAGTTTTACCAGTAGGTGATGCTATGAGTGATACTTGGCAATGGGTTGAACTTTCTAAAAGATTTACTGTTGATGATCTTTGGGGTGCTTACACTCTTAGAGATGGTACTAAACTTGCAGATGTTAAAGATGGCGCTAAAAAGATGGGTTATACTAAAGATACAACTATGTTTGAAATTCTTTATGCTAATGATAGAGCAAAAGAGTATAAGATAGATATGGAAGCTTTCCCTCAAAAAGGTTATGATAACTCTGAGTGTAATGGTGATAGTAGAAATGTTGTTGGTTCTGATGGTAAAGTTTTCAAAGGTTATGGATTTATGATTCATGAGTACCTATTTGAAGAGTATGCTTCATTTGGTCGCGGTCATGGTCACGATTTAGCTCCATTTACTACATATCATAAAGTTCGTGGACTTAAATGGCCTGTTGTTGATGGTAAAGAGACTTCTTGGAGATTTAATGTTAAGTATGATCCATATGCTGCTTACCATGCAAAAGAGAATGGTAGAGGTTCAACTCACGCATTCTATGGTCCACTTGCTAAAGCACTAAGTCAAGGTGATCTACATGGAATCACAGATAAAAAGAAAAAATCTTTAAAAGATAAAGCAAAAATCTTTGCTCGTCCATATATGGATCCACCAGAGATGCCAGATGAAGAGTATGATACTTGGTTATGTACAGGTCGTGTACTTGAACATTGGCATTCTGGAACTATGACTATGCGTGTACCTGAACTTTTCCGTGCAGTACCAGAAGCATTATGTTATATGAATCCTAAAACTGCTGAGGAGAAAGGTCTACAACAAGGTAAACTTTGTTGGATTGAATCTCGTCGTGGTAGAGTTAAAGCTCGTGTTGAAACTCGTGGTAGAAATAGACCTCCTCGTGGTCTTGTTTTTGTTCCATGGTTTGATGAAAAAGTATTTATAAACAAAGTTTGTCTTGATGCGACTTGTCCTCAATCAAAACAAACAGATTATAAAAAATGTGCGATTAAAATTTATAAAGCATAATCTAAGGGGGTGAACTGTCTTGAGCAGTCCTAATCCTCAAAAAGAAGAAAGAAAAATGAAAAAAGAACCTGTAAGTGATAGAAGAAAATTTATCTTAGATATGGCCAGAGGTATAGGTATAGCAACTCTTGGTGGATTTGTTTGGAGTGCTTATCTTGATGAAGCTACAGCTTCACAACTTACACTTCGCCCACCGGGTGCATTGAAAGAGGATGATTTTTTAAAAACATGTATCAAATGTGGACTTTGTGTAGAAGCTTGTCCTTACGATACACTATTACTTGCAAAACCAGGTGATAAGAAACCTTTAGGAACTCCTTACTTTGTTCCTAGAGATGTTCCTTGTTATATGTGTCCAGATATTCCATGTGTACCAGTATGTCCTACTGGTGCTTTGGATAAAGAGATAGTAACTACTGATGGAAAATTAGATATAAATATAGCCGATATGGGTGTAGCAGTTATCGACGATCAGAGTTGTATCGCTTTTTGGGGTATTCAATGTGATGCTTGTTATAGAGCTTGTCCAATTTTGGGTGAAGCAATAACAGTAGAGTATAGTAAAAATGAGAGAACTGGTAAACATGCCTTTTTAAAACCTATAGTTCATGCTGATAAATGTACTGGTTGTGGTATGTGTGAACAAGCTTGTGTAACTGAAAAAGCAGCTATTTTTATCTTACCTAGAGAGGTAGCACTAGGTCGTGCTGGTGATTACTACATAAAAGGGTGGGATAAAGATGATGAAAAGCGACTTGAGAATGCAAAAGAGATTAAAACAACAACAGAGATAAGTAAACAAAAAGCACAAGATAAACTAAATGGTGACTTTTTAGAGGATATATATTGATGAAAACTTTATGGAATAATTATCGTTATCTTATTTTACGAAGAATTACACAAATCGGTATATTGATTCTTTACTTTGGTGCTAATGCTTGGGGTTGGACAATTCTTCAAGGAGATCTTAGTTCATCTTTGATATTAAACACTGTTCCTATGAGTGATCCTTATGCTGTACTACAGATGTTATCTGCTGGTGCTGTTTTAGCTGGAGATTTACTTTTAGGTGTTGCTGTTGTAGTTCTTTTTTATATGTTAATAGGTGGTCGTGCTTTTTGTAGTTGGGTTTGTCCGATTAATCTCATCACTGATTTAGCAAACTATACTAGAGAAAAAACAGGTATGAATAAACTAAAAGGTGTAAAACAACCAGCATCAAGAAATATCAGATACTGGATTATAGCTTTAAGCTTAATCATATCTGCTGTTATGGGTTTAACAGCTTTTGAATTTATATCACCAATATCTATGGTTCATAGAGGTCTTGTCTTTGGTTTAGGTTTTGGATGGGCGGCTATGCTCATCATTTTTCTTTTTGATTTATTTGTCCTAAAAAATGGATGGTGTGGGCATATTTGTCCATTAGGTGGATTTTACTCCATAATTGGTAAATTTAGCTTAATTAGAGTGCATCATGATGCTGAAAAATGTACAGGTTGTATGGATTGTAAAGTTGTATGTCCAGAAAATCAAGTTTTATCTATGATAAATAAAGATAGTTTACCTGTATTATCTGGTGAATGTACAAACTGTGCAAGATGTATAGAAGTGTGTAATGATGATGCTTTAGGTTTTAGTATAAGAAACCTTACAAAAAATAGTAAAACGGGAGAGTAATATGAAAATAATTAGTAATATAACACTAGGTTTAGTAACGGCATCTATCCTTTTTGTTGGATGTAGTAACGATACTGCACCAGCAAAAAAAGAGATAGTTAAACCGATGATTAGTGAGGAATCTTTAGGTCTTAGAAAAGTATCTCTATATGATGAAGGTAATGAAGTTGCTCCAAGAAAAACTTCATATTCTACAGATTATGCAGGTGGAAGTAAGAAAATAGACAGAGCATTTCAAGATGCTCCACCGATGATTCCTCACGATACAACGGGATTATTACCAATCAAAATAAATGACAACCAATGTTTAGGATGTCACTTACCAGATGTTGCTCCATCAGTTGGTGCAACTCCGATTCCACCATCACACTTTACAAATTTCAGACCAGTAACTGCGATTGCAAAAGATGGTGAACTTGAAAAAAATGGTCAAATAATCAAAAATACATCTAGTGAAAAATTAGCTCATATCTCTATCCAAAAAGAGATTAAGTTAGTTGGTGCTAGATTTAACTGTTCACAATGTCATGCTCCACAATCTGATACACCTTTAGCTGTTAAAAATACTTTTAAACCAGAGTATTTAGATGCAGATGGTGCTCATAAATCAAGATGGAATGGTGATAGAATGCTTGAGGGTTTAAACACTCAAAAAAGTGCAAAATAACTTATGCAAAGGAGAGAGCTTTTTAGCTTTCTCTCTTCTTCTCTAAAAAATAGTAAAGAAGAGAGCAAACAGATTATAATCAGACCACCATATTTTAATGATGAAGATGCTTTTGGTAGAGAGTGTTCTAACTGTGATGGATTATGTAGCAGTTCCTGTCAAGAGCAAATTATAATTATACGAGATGACAAAACACCTATGCTTGATTTTTCAAAAAGTGGTTGTACATACTGTAATGATTGTGCAGATGCTTGTGATAAAGGTGTATTATCAGTAGAGTTTAAAAAAGATATAGATATAGATGTAGTTATAAATAAAACAACTTGTATGAGTTGGAGTGGTGTTATGTGTTTTTCTTGTAAAGACCCATGTTTGGAAGATGCTATAGAGTTTAAAGCTATGTTTATGCCAGTAATAGATCAAGAAAAATGTACCTCTTGTGGTTTTTGTATAAGTAGATGCCCATCTTATGCTATAGATATAAAGGATAAAAATGTTTAAGTTTTTTAGATTAATCACTGTGTTGATGATAGGTACAACTTTGTTTGGTGCAAATATTATAAAACCAACTAAAAGTTTTGATGCTGGTGGAGCTGTTGTAGATATAGTTAAAAATAAACAAAAACTTTATGTTTCAACTTCTGAAAGTATTGTAACTATTTTTAACCTTAAAACTTTTGATAGAGTTGATACTATCACTTTACCAAAAATAAAAGATTTTATGGGAAATACTATAAATACAAAGATATACTCTGTTGATGTTTTAGGTAAAGAGGTTCTTGTGTTGTCACAAGGTGCACATGGATTTAGAAATATTGATTTATATAATGATGGTAAAATCAAATCAATTATCTCTATAAAAGATAAATTATATATGGCAAAAGCAAAGTTTTTAGATAAAGACAATATTATATTTGCTTTACTTGGAAATGATATAATCTCTTATAACATAAAAACAAAAAAACAAAACTGGATAACTCAAGCATCAGGTTCTAAGTTTTCAAACTTTGTGTTAAGTGAAGATAAAAGTCAGGTTGTTGTTTGTGATGAGAGTGGTGATTTAAAAATCATCAATACCCATAATGGTAAAATCACAAAAGTATTGAGTGGCGAAAACCTAGATAATGTTTTTAATGTAGATTATAAAAATGGTATTATCATAACAGCTGGTCAAGATAGAAGAAGTGTTGTTTATAATTTAAAAACAAATTATACTTACTATAAAACAGCAAACTTTTTAATTTACAGTGCAGGACTATCACCAAGTGGTAAAATTGCAGGATATGCAAATGATGAAGATAATGATGTTACTATTTTTAATACTACAACTGAGAAAAATTTAGCTGTATTGGTAGATAATAAAATGACAATTACAAACATTTTATTTTTAAATGAAAAAGAGCTTATCATCTCTAGTGATGATAGAATTATAAATTATTACAAACTAAAATAAGGATTTAAGATGAATATTTCAAGTATAGTAGTTCAAACATTACCAAAATATGTAGAAGAGGTTGTAGAAAACCTAAAAAAATGTGAAGCTTGTGATTATCATCTACATGATGAAAAAGGGAGAGTTATCATCACTATAGAGGGTGATGGAGTATCTCAAGAACTTGAAAAATTAAGAGTTGTTGAAGCTATACCTCATGTTATAGCTGCTGATATGCAGATGGCATATAGTGAAGATGAACTAGATGAACATATGGAAGTTATAAATAATCGTGATGTAGTTCCTAAGGTTCTTCAAAATACAGATATTGTAGATGTTGATAAAGTTGTTTATAATGGTGATTTAAAAAAGAGAGATGACCTACTAGCATTTACAAAAGAGTTTGATGCAGCTAAAGATAGAGAGAAATAATATGGCAGTTGTATTTGAAGCTACTATAAAAATGGATAGTGATCTAAAATGGTATATAGAACTAAAAGATACCATGGATGATAGAGTTGAAAACTGTATAGATTTAGATGAATTTTCTAAAAAAGTTGAAAAACTTGGGGAAGATTATGGTGGTCATGTTGATGAAGTGAAATGGGGTAAAGATGCCAATGTTCCAGAACAAGTGATAGATGAGATAAGAGTTAAAATGGCAGAACATAGAGCATCTATAGAAGAGGAAACTGGTAATAACATAACTCCAGTAGCAACAAAAAAAGATGGTGAGGAGTAGTCTAAAATGGCAGTAGCACAAGCGATAGTAACAGATAAATATTTTAATCTTGACGAGATAGAGAAACATTTAGAAAATGTTGAGTATATTATATTGGCAACACCAGCACCAAGCCATTTTAAAGATACACCTATCCAGTTTACTATATTTTTAAACACTCAAGATAAATTTCCACAAGATATAAAAGATGCTATTTTAGATAAATTTTTAGATGAGAATAAAATTACAAACCCCATAGAGGTTATGAGCCAACTTATGCCAGTTGGGTTCTCTATGAGTTCACAAGACACCCCAATGCCTCTACTTCTAGTAAAACCAGAAGATCAACAAAGCATACCATATAAAGTGATGCATGTTATAGATTTTTTAGCAGATTCAAATAATTTTTTTGAAGCAAAAGATGAAAAATTAACTGGTTGGAGTTATAGTTATAACTCATAGATTTTTTTAGTTATGTTTAAATTTAAAATTATCTTTGCTCAATAACTCTTTTAATTTAGTTTTTAATTCACCTTGAAACTCCATCCATCCATCTTTGTAATTTCCACCACATCCAAGCTTCTTTTTTAGGCTTTTTAGTGTTGTGGTGGTATCAGCTTTAGATAGGTAAAACTCACCAACTAGGGTTACTGTTTTACCTCTTCTTTTCTCTTTTTTGAAAACAAGATGATGTTTTTGAGGTTCTAGAATCTCAGTTGATATTTTCTTCTCTTTAGGTGTTTGAACCTCTGACCAAGAATTATCAATCTGATGTCCTACAAAAATATCCAATTTTTTACCTCTTGACATATTTAATGAACCTTTTGTGCTAAAACACTCATAATTTTATGATTGTAAGTTTTGTTTTTTACAGATTCTATAACATCATTGTAAGTTGTTTCTTCTTTGTTATATACAACAATAACAATCTCGTCATCAGTTTTTAGAAAAGTTTTTTCACCAAACTCTGTATATCTTGTAGCACCTATACTTATAATCGCTTGTTTTGGGTTACCACAAGCTTGAATATACTCTTCAATAGGCTCTAATGGACCAAAATCTTCTTGTGTTATGATTTGATTTAACATCCAATCAACTAATTTATCATAGAAGTAACTATATCCATTTAGTTCAACATCCTCACCATATGGATGAACTTCACCATCTCTTCTTAAAAAAGAAGCAATAGAGTAGTTGTCCATAACTCCACCATCTTCAAATTTATCTATAGCTATTAGTGTGTTACTAAAACCTTTAGAGTTTTCACCCCAGTTTTTTTTATCACTAATTTTAGATGCTCCAGCTACCCTTATAGAACAGTCATTATATGCACCAAAGTAGGTTGGTGTGATTTTAGATAATTTACCAGCAGTATATTCTAAATCACAAACTAAACCAACTTCTGGTTCAGCTTGAACATTTACTTCCTCTTTAGGTAGTTGAATGTTATCTGCTGATAATGGATAAGTAGATAGAATCTTTTTCGCTTTTAATTCTTGTTGTTGCATGGGTGTAGTAGGGCGAGGCAGATAAAAAGGGAACATCCCTTTTGGTGCTGCTTCGTCTGCTGTGATAATATCTTTAAACTCTTCTAATTCACCAGCTTGTGCTAGATGAAGAGCAAAATTACCTGCTATACCAAGACCTAGAAAATTTTTATATTTTGCCATATCTTTTATATCTCACCTTTCTCTTTTGCGATAGCAAACTCTTCATAGCTACCTTTAAAGTCAGTAAATGTTCCATCAGCATGAAGTTCGATGATTCTAGAAGCAAAAGCATCAAGTAACTCTCTATCGTGTGAAACACAGATAACATTTCCTTTGAACTCTAAAAGACCTTCACCTAAAGCAACGATAGCTTCAAGGTCAAGGTGATTTGATGGTTCATCAAGAACTAAAAAGTTTCCACCCTCTAGCATCATTTTACTTAGCATCATTCTATGTTTTTCACCACCAGAGATAGATACTACACCTTTCTCTTGTTGTTCACCATTAAAAAGCATACGACCTAAACAGTTTCTTATCTCAGCTATATCTCTTTTTGGGTCAAAGGCTCTTAACCAGTCATAAAGAGTACCTTCACCCTCTATAATATCAGCAGTATCTTGTGGAAAGTAAGAGTTTTCAATAGTCGCACCCCATTTAACTTCACCTTTAAGTGGTTTAATCTCTTCCATCATAATTTTAAGAAGTGTAGATTTACCAACACCATTAGCACCTATAAGTGCTACTTTTTCACCCGGTTCAAATTTTAGAGTTATATCTTTTAAAACTTCATTATCACCATAAGAATGAGAAACATTAATCACCTCTAATGCTTCATCACCCATCTGTCTTTTTGCTTTAAAAACTATACTTGGGTCACGGCGAGATGATGGTTTAATATCTTCAAGTTCCATTTTATCCAGTTTTCTTTGTCTTGATGTTGCTTGTTTTGCTTTTGAAGCATTTGCAGAGAAACGGCGAACGAATGCTTCTAGTTCATCTTTCTCTTTTTGTTTTTTTGCATTATCTAATTCAAGTTGTTTTGCTAAAACATTGGCAGCGATATACCAATCATCATAAGTACCAGTAAATTCACGAATTTTTTGATAATCAACATCTAAAATATTTGTAACAACAGCATTTAAAAAGTGTCTATCGTGAGAGATAACAACTAAAGTACCTTGATGTCTTTTTAACTCATTTTCTAACCAAGAGATAGTTTCAATATCTTGATTATTCGTAGGTTCATCAAGAAATAAAACATCAGGTTTAGGGTATAAAACTTGAGCAAGTAGAACTTTGAATTTATCAGCAGAATCTAGTGTACTCATAAGTTCATTATGTTGTTCAACTGGAATCCCAACATTAGCTAAAATTTTACCAATGTTTACATCATACTCGTAAGTTGGATCTTCCTCAACACAGATAACTTCTAAATCAGCAAGACGATTATTTACAGCATCATCTTCAAAATCACCAGTTACATAAAGTTCCTCTTTCTCTTTTATAGCATCATATAATCTTCTGTTGCCATAAAGAACAGCATCCATAATTGTAAAATCTTCAAATGCAAATTGATTTTGACCAAGTACACCAACTTTATTGGCTTTAGGGATGATAACCTCACCCTCATACTCATTAATCTCACCACTTAAAATCTTTAAAAAAGTTGTTTTACCTGCACCATTTGCACCAATTAGACCATATCTTTTATGACGATCAAGTTTAAGGTTTATATCTTGAAATAAAACTCTGTTTCCATATCTCATTATTAGGTTTTGTACTGTTACCATTTTTTCTCTTTGATTAGGTGTTACTTATTTCACCTATTATTTTTGTCGATTATATCTAATTTATCATAAAAAATTGGTTACAATATCTTATGCAAATAAGAGAATTAGATTTAAAAGAATTATATACGGTGTATGATGTCATATCTCAGTTGTATCCTGATTTAACATATGAAGAGTTTGAAGACCTTGTGTATGATATGAGAGATATAAACTATAAAATGATTGGTATAATTGATGATGAAAAACTTATAACTTATGCTGGTGTAGTTATCTTAACTACATTTAAAGATAAACGGCATATTAAAGTTTTTGATTTAATCACAGATAAAAAATATGATAGAGAAAAATATGATAAAATAATGAAAGATTATCTAATCGATTATGCAAATATAGCTATGTGCAAATCTATCCTTTATTAGACTACTTACTTATGTTATACTTTTAAATAAATTAGGTATGAGGGGATTTTTTGAAAATAGCAGTTGATTGTAAATCACCACTTTTACAAAAATCTTTGGAAATTTTTTTAAAAAAATATATAAGTACAGTAAAACAATGTGATATAGTTATAAAAGATAAAGAAGATTTAGATAATGAAAAATGTTTTTTTATCTCTTATGATAAAAAATCTGATTTAGTTAAGCCATTTTCATATTCTCAACTTATAGAATCGTTAGAAGATAGGTATGAATCTATGAGTTTTAAAGAGATGTCTGATATGCCATTAGAGTTTAGTATATTGGAACAGCGAATAGAATCTTTAACAAAAGAGTATCAACAAAATATTTTAAAAGCAGTAAGAGCATTTTATGACAAATAATTTAAAAAATCAAAAAATAGTAAAAAAAATAGTTTCTGGTAAATTTAAAGGTAAAACTTTAAAACTACCATCAAAAGTTACAACAAGAAGTTCTAAAAGTATTGTTTTAGAATCTTTTTTTAACACAATTCAGTTTGAGATAATAGACTCTACTTTTGTAGAAGTTTTTTCTGGTAGTGGTTCTATAGGGCTAGAAGCTTTAAGTAGGGGTGCAAAACAGATTCTATTTATGGAAAAAGATAGAGATGCTTTAAAAGTTTTAAAAGAAAATATATCTGCAACAGATCCTAGTTCGTGTGAAGTTTTTGCAGGTGATAGTTTTAGTAATATTAAAACAATTATAAAAAAACTAAAATCTCAAAATGAGAGTGCATATATCTATATAGACCCACCTTTTAGTATAAGAGAGGGGATGGAAGATATTTATGATAAAACTATAGCTTTAATCGCATCTCTTCCTAGTGAAAATGTTAAGTTAATTATCATAGAACATATGACAGGTTTAGAGATTCCTCAAACCATAAATCATTTTGAAAAAATAAAATCTAAAAAATTTGGAAATACAACACTAACATATTTTGAATAATTGGAATAGTAATTGCTAATTCTTTTTAACTAAAGGATTAGTTATGAAACAAATTATTTTATTTTTACTTATATGCTCCACTATTTATGCTACTAAAGTTAATGATGTTACTAACATTATAGGTGTTCGTGATAATCATCTTATCGGTTACTCTCTTGTTGTAGGTCTTAGAAAAACAGGTGATGGTACAACTTCAAAATTTACACTTCAATCAATCTCAAATATGCTTAGATCTATGAATATAGATATGAATCCAGTAGATATTAAATCAAAAAATGTTGCTGCTGTAATTGTTACTGCTGAACTAAAACCATTTTCAAGACAAGGTGATAAATTTAATCTGATTGTATCATCTATAGGTGATGCAAAATCTTTAGAGGGTGGAACACTTCTTATGACACCATTAAAAGGGGTTGATGGTAAAATCTATGCTTTAGGTCAAGGTTCAGTAAGTATAGGTGGTAGAAATGAGAGGGGTGTTGGTAGTGAATCTCATCCAACTTCTGGTGTTGTTATGGATGGTGGTTTAGTTGAAAGAGAGATAGCTATAGATCTATATCATCAAGAGTATGTAACTTTATCTTTAAAAGAACCAAATTTTAAAAATAGTGTAGCTATACAAAAAGCAATCAATAATTATTATAGTACACAAATAGCAGTAGCTATGGATTCCAAAACAATCAAACTTAAAAAACCAAAAAATAGATCTATGGTGGAGTTTTTAGCTGAGGTTCAAGATGTTGATATGAAGTATAGTTCAAAACCTAAAATTATAGTAAATGAAAGAACGGGAACGATAATTGCTGGTGTAGGTATAGCGATTAAACCAGTGATTTTAACACATGGTGATATAACGATTAAAATAAAAGAAGAGGTAGTTCCTAGCAAACCAGCAGGTTCTATAGTAGTAGATAATAGTTTAGTGATAGGTTTAAATGAAAATGAACTTTATACTAAAAAAGGTACAACCACTGTTGCCAATTTAGTTCGTTCATTACAAAAACTTGGAGCGACACCAAAAGATATTATCTCTATTTTAGAAGCTATGAAAAGTGCTGGTGCTATCACTGCTGACTTGGAGGTTATCTAATGAGTTTTTATGGTACAAATTCTTTAAATATGCAAACAGTATCACAACAACATACAATTCCTAAAATTGATGAGAAAGCTGAAGATAAAGTTCTTAGAGAACAAACAGATGCTTTTGAATCAGTAATTGTAAAGATGTTTCTTGATACTGCCATGAAAGATGAAAAAAATCTTTTTACATCTCAAGATGATCCCGGTGATAAAATTTATAAATCTATGTATAGAGATGAGTTAGCAAAAACAAGTTCAGGTAGTTTCGGGTTTTCTCAAATGCTTTATGATTATTTAAGTCAAAAAGGTGAGTAGATTTTCTTCATTAATTTCTTAATATGTCGATATAGTGGTAAAGAATAAGAGATTAACAGAAGGATAGATTATGATTTCTCAATTGAATAGTTCAATGGTTCGAAATGCGTATTCTAGTAATATTGGAGAAACTAGAGATAGTTCTTCAAAGATGAATGTTTCAAAACAAGGTGATATGAGCAAGGTTGATAAGATTAAAGAATCTTTAGACTCTGGTGAATATAAAGTAAATATACAAGCTTTATCTGAAAAAATAGCGGATGAATTATTGTAGTTAATTATAAAAAATAGAAGGTTTAAATTATGTTGTCTAGTCATTTAAGAGGTGCTTTAAAAGATTTGAGAGATTTGATTCAAATCACAAAAGATGATATTGCTGATATTAAAGAAGCTAAAAATGACCCACAATTTGAGAGACTATCTCTTAAAGAGGTTAAATTAAAAAGTTTTGAAACACAAAAATCTATGATAGATAAAGAGATCTCAATTTTAATGACTGAAAATCCTGATTTAGATCTACAAAACCTTTTAAATGATGATCAACATCAAGCCTTAACAGATCTAAAAGATGAATTAAATAACCTTAGAATTATAAATAAAAAATACGCTAGATTGGTTTTAACTGTTAGTAATTTATATAATACATTTTTAGAAAGATTGGTTCCAACAGAGATGCAAGGATATAAAAGAGTTGCATCTAAAAACCCATCTATACTTGAGATAAGGGTTTAAAATGTCTTCCATATTCAATAGCTTAAACACTGGTTATACTGGTTTAAACTCTTCACAAGTCGCTATTGATACAGTGAGTCACAATATTGCAAATGCAGAAAATGAAGGTTATACTAGACAAAAAGTTGTTGTAAGTAATGCTACTCCATTAGATACTGGCTCTGGTTATATTGGGACAGGTGTTCAAACAACAGATGTAAAAAGGGTTTTTGATAATTTTGTTTTTGATAGATATACTTCTGTATCTGCTGATAAAGAATATAGTGATTACAATGAAAAAACTTTAAATCAATTATCAACATATTTTCCAGATATTGATGGTGTAGGTATTAAATCTGATTTAGCTGATTATTATAATTCATGGCAAGATTTATCAGATAATCCAGATAATGATGCAGTTAAAGTTGCTCTTGAAAAACAAACTGAAACTTTAACAGAACATATAAATTCAACAAGAGAACAAGTATCAGATCTCCAATCACAAGTTAATGAAGAGATAGAAGTAGATATAAGAGAGGTAAACTCTCTAGCCAAAGATTTAGCTAATGTAAATAAAGCTATAGATGTAGCAGAAGCTGGTGGTGGTCATACTGCTAATGATTTAAGAGATCAAAGAAATGTAATTGAAAGAAGTTTATCTAAACTTATAGGTTCTGAAGTTAGTGTTGGTCAAATCTCTTCTGATACAACATTTGATAGTTCATCAAATACAGTAACGGGAAGTTATACATTAAGTGTTAATGGTTTTAATCTTGTTGATGGAAGTTCATACCATCCGATTCATACAAGTAACGAAAAAAATCCACAAGGATTTTATGATATATCATATGAAAGACAAGATGGTGTTTTGATACCACTTTCAGAATCTATAGATAGTGGTAAAATTGGTGCTGAACTTAGTTTAAGAGGTGGAAATGTAAATACTACTGATGGTGTACCACTAGATGGGACACTACAAAAAACAATATCACAACTTGATGCTTTTTCTAAAAGTTTAATAGAATCTACCAATAATCTATATGCAGCCAATAGTACAACACAAATGGTTTCCAATAATCTTGATCTAAATGCAGATAGCTCTTTAGTTAGTAATTCAAACTTAAATGTAAATACTGGTTCATTTGACATTGTTGTTTATGATATAGATGGTAATGAAGCTTCAAGAAGAACAATCAATATAGATGAAAAAACATCATTAGCTGGTAAAAATGATTCTAAGTCAATTCAAGCTCAGATGGAAGATCAAACTGATGATAATGGGGATGGGAATGCAACAAATGATGTCGATGATTATGTGAATTTTAATTGGGCTACTTATGCCAGTGGAGATAATGTAGTAGAATTTTCATTAGATCCATCTGCTGAATCTAAAGGTTATACATTTTCAATAGAAGATAATTTAAAAGATGGCTCTTTTGATTCTGGTACGAACTTTGCAGGTTCATTAGGTATGAATCGATATTTTGATGGTGATGATGCAACGAATATTAAAATTAATAGTAATATAAAATCAGATATAGCTAATCTATCTGCTGGTAAATCACCAACAGAGGGTGATAACTCTTTAGCATTAGATATGATGCAACATCAATATGAAGAATATGATTTTAGTGTAGGTAGTAGTACATACCATACTACAACATATGGTATGTATGATATTTTAGCTACAGATGTAGGTACAGCTACAAATGCTGCTATTTTAAGTAGTGAAACAGTTTCAACACAGTTTACAGCAGTAGAGATGGAATATGCATCTACATCTAAAGTAAGTACAGATGAGGAGATGACCAACCTTATAAAATATCAAGCATCTTATGGTGCTGCTGCAAAAGTTATTACTACTATTGACCAGATGATACAAACATTACTAGGTATTAAAAGTTAGATAACTTTATTTTTATGCCTACTTTTAGTATATTTATTTTAACATTTGTTTTTTTATTAAGTTTTTTTGGATCATTTTTTTATGATATAAACCCTTTTACTTTAGATAGTTTGTCAATCCTTACTCCACCCTCATTTCAACATATATTTGGTACAGATAGATTAGGTCGTGATATTTTAGCTAGAGTTATTGAGGGTGGAAAAATTTCATTAACTATAGGAGTTAGTAGTGCTTTTATAGGTTCTCTAGTTGGTTTTATCTTAGGTTCTATGGCTGGTTACTATCGTGGTATTGTAGATAAATCTTTTATAGTTATGGTTGATCTATTTTTAACTTTTCCCACATTTTTTCTTTTACTGACTTTGGTTAGTTATGTAAATGCCTCTAGTTTCGTTCTTATACTTATCATATCATTAACAGGTTGGATGACAACAGCAAGGCTTATCCGTTCAGAAAGTTTTAGCATAACTACTAAACCATATATAAAAATTTTAAATATTGCAAAAGTAAATAAGATTAAAATACTTTTAAAATACTATGCTCCATTATTAGCACCTATATATTTTGTGAGTTTTACATTTGGTGTTGGTGGTGCGATTTTAGCAGAATCTGGTCTCAGTTTTCTAGGTTTAGGTATAGTAGCCCCTCAAATGAGTTGGGGAACTATACTTAGTGGTGGTAAAGATGTTATAGAGATAGCTTGGTGGGTGAGTTTTTTTCCCGGTTTGATGATATTTTTAGTAACTTTTTCACTTATCAATATCTCAAATTATCTTCAACAATTAACAAATAAAAGAGATATTGAAATATAAAAAAGTCTAATATTAACATCCTTTAATGTTACATTAACATAAATTCTATATAGTTCGTAAAATTTGTGCAAAGGCTTAATCATAATGAAAAAATATATAATATCTGCAATAGTAGTTAGTTTAGTTGGATTTGTAATCTACAATAAAGTTTATATCCCAAAGCATACTTATAATACAGTAAGTGTTTCTAGTGGAGATATGGCTATAAAAGTGAATGGAGTAGGTGAGGTTAGTTCCAAAGAAGTTTATAAAATAGGTTCTATTTATGGTGGTAAAGTTATGGACTTTACTGTTGAAGAGGGTGATCAGATTCAAAAAGATACACTTATCGCTAAGGTGGATAGTGTTGATTTAAAAGATAAGATAAATGAGTTAAAAGCTACAATAGAAAAACTTAAAAATGATACAATCTCTTTGGATATAGATAGAAAAAGTGCAGAAGAATCTTATTTATACCAAAAAGATATACTCAAAAAAAATCAAAACCTATATAAAAAAAATGTTATCTCTGAATTAGATTTTAAAAAGTTTCAAACAAATGCAATAACATCCAAACTAAAAGCCTCAAGTATAAAAGCAAAAATAGATTCATTACATAATCAAAAAATACAATTAGAAGCAAGTGTATCAGGTTTGAAAGAGAGATTATCAAGATATACGATAACCGCACCTGTAACTGGTTATATCACTAAAAAATATATCTCAAATTTTGCTATTATCAATCCAAATCAAACCATTGTAGATATAATTGATACGAAAGATGTATGGGTAGCTACACATATTGATACTAGAATGAGTGGAGATATAAAGATAGGTGATAAAGCAACTATAGTTCTTCGCTCTTCATCTAAAAAATATAAAGCTACAGTGGTAAATATAAAACCTATAAATAACAATATCACTTATGAAAGAGAAGTTGATGTAGCATTTGACAATTTACCAATCCCTTTTTATTTAGAGGAACAAGCGATTGTAAATATTGATATAAAAGTTTTACACAATATCATTAAAGTTCCATCAAATGCTTTAACTATATATAAAGAGAAACAAGGTGTATGGATAGTTGAAAATCATATTGTTAAATTTAAAACATTAAATATTTTAGCTTATGGTGATAAAAATATAGCAACAAGAGATATAGCTAAAAATGTAAAATTAGTTATACCTAGTCCAACTAAAAAATCACTTACAAATGGGATGAAAATCTATAATGATTAATCTAGCTCTAAAAGATATTCAACACTCCCTTAGTAAGTTTATTATAACTGCTATTAGTGTTGGTGTTTTACTTGGTATTGTTATCATTATGATAGGTGTTTATCGTGGTATGGTTTATGATGCTAAAGTTTTAGTTGATGATATTAAAGCAGATATTTGGGTGGTTCAACAAGATACACTTGGACCATTTGCTCAAAATTCAAGAATACATGAAGATTTAAAGAATCAAATCTCATATCAAGAGGGTATAAAAGCAGCCGATGCAATAACATTTCAAACTTTTCAGATGAAAAATGATTATGGTGATTTTAAAGTGATGCTTGTTGGTTATGACCCTTTTAGTAAGATAGATGTGATTGATAGAGATAAACTTATAGCTGGTAGAGTTATACAAAAACAACATTATGAGATTGTAGTATCGAAAAAAACGAACTATAAACTAGGTGAATATATAAAAATGGGTCGTGATAGTTTTAAGGTTGTTGGAATCACAGATGATACTGTAAGTAATAGTGGAGATTATCTTATCTTTACCTCTTTAAAAGATGCAGAGATTTTACAGTTTACATACTCAAATGAACGAATTAGAAGTGATGAAAACAGAGGTATAAAAGGTGGTAATCCCCATCTTGTAAATGCCATCATAGCAAAAACAAAAAGTGGATATGACCCTCAAATAGTAGCAAAAAATATAGAGTATACAACACATAAAAAAGTGTTCACAAAAGAGGAACAAAAAACATTACTTTTACAAAAAGTGATAAAAAAATCATCAAAACAGATAGGTATGTTTACTGTTATTTTGATTCTAGTTTCTATAATAATTATCGCTTTAATCATATACACTATGACACTAGAGAAGATAAAAGAGATAAGTATCATGAAGCTTATAGGTATACCTAATTCTACTATATCTAAAATGATTATTCAAGAGACAGTTGTGCTGGGTGTATTGGCATTTATAAGTGGAAATATTTTTGCTAACTTGATTAGTGGTGTTTTTCCAAAAAGAGTTCTTTTAGTTCAAAGTGATGCTTTAGAACTTTTTGTAATTATACTTATATCATCTATATTTGCTTCATTATTTGGGATATATAAAGTTATAAAAACTGACCCAGCAGAAGCTATAGCAGGATAATAAAATTTAATAAATAAGGATGTTAAAATGAAATATTTAAGTTTTTTTGATGAGATAGAGAAGATAGTTGTTTATGATGATTTAGCTAAATTTTTAGGTGTAAATGATGATGGTATAGTTGATTTTAGTTATGCCGATATTGTAAAAGTAGCAGGTCATAGTTGTGCAACTGTATCTGGTGCATATCTAATAGCATTAGAGGGTCTAAAAGAGTTATATGGTGAAGAGTTACCAAAAAGAGGTGATATTAAAGTTGAGTTAAAAAGAGCTACAGATAAAGATAATGCAGGTGTTGTTGGTTCTGTTTTATCTACTATAACTGGTGCTACTATTGATTTTGGTTTTGGTGGTATACCAACTGGAAAATATAACAGAAGAGAGTTACTATTTTTTAATGCTGATATAGAGTATGATGTATGTTTTACTAGATTAGATACTAACAAGAAAGTTGGTATAAACTATATGCCTAAAAAAGTTGTTAATCCTATGCAAATTTTACAAAGTGCTATAAAACCAGATGCAAAGAAAGAGGATATAGAATCTTTTCCAATTAGGTTTCAAGAGATGGTTAAAACAATTTTTAATAACATAGATAAAGTTATTGAGGTTAAAACAATATAGACTGGAGATAAGTATGTATAAAAACAATGCAATTACAATAGAAAATTTAGTCAAAAAATTTGGAAAAGGTGATAGTGAAATCACTGTAATTGATGGTGCTAACTTTACTCTTAAAAAAGGTGAGTTTGTAGGCTTAGTTGCTCCTAGTGGTAGTGGAAAAACAACACTACTTATGATGCTTGGATGTGTTCTTGAACCAACAAGTGGAAAAATAGTGATAGGGGAAGAGGTAGCTTATGATAACAAATGGCTCATCAAAGATGATAGGGAACTTAGAAGAAAAAAAATAGGTTTTATTTTTCAGCATCATTATCTAATCCCTTTTTTAAATATAGAGGAAAATATAACTTTATTACCATATCAAAATGGTGAAGAAAAAAAAGTTGTAAAACAAAGAGTACACGAGATAATGGATTATCTTGATATGAATGATAAAATTGGTAGTATGCCAAGTGAGTTAAGTGGTGGTCAAAACCAAAGGATTGCGATAGCAAGAGCATTAGCAAATGAACCTAGTATTATTTTAGCAGATGAACCAACAGCAGCATTAGATAAAGAGAGAGCTATAAGTGTTGTTGAGATGCTTAAAAAAATAACACGGGAGAGAGGTG
>Ga0256842_1000135_pt1 | contig 60707 bp, 49 predicted proteins | sample 4559240metaG_FD_185973 | JGI IMG/M metagenome (GOLD analysis project Ga0256842, IMG submission 185973) | Hydrothermal vent microbial communities from Guaymas Basin, Mexico - 4559-240 | ecosystem: Environmental > Aquatic > Marine > Hydrothermal vents | place: Mexico: Guaymas Basin | collected... | reverse complement strand
TAATTAGAAATTATCAAGGGAAAGTGGTAATTCATAACAAAATTTATGAAGAATATATTAGTGATTATTTTGTTAGCAAATTGGAAACATCAAAAAGATATTTCAATACAGTTCAAAGTATCTATCTCAAACCAAACGGAAAACTGGATATAAAAAAAGTTTTGCTAAAATTTAGTGAAGTTATTGAAGAAAAATATTCAAACAGCGATTTGCTTAAAAGCGATGAATTCCTGGAAAATAATCTAAGAATGCTTTTCCTCGTTTTTTTAAAACCAATTATAAACGGGACGGGATTTAGTTATAAAGAAGCTCAAATTAGTGCGGAACGTCGTCTTGATGTGATTGTACTTTTTAAGGATGAAAAGTTTATTATTGAGTTAAAATTATGGTACGGCGAAAAATATCATAAACAGGGAATTGAGCAAATCAAAGATTATCTCAGACGTGAACATGCTCAAAATGGATATATGATTATCATGAGCAAAAACAAAGATAAAAAATTTACACATAGTGACGAAGAAGGGATTTTTACGATTTGGATGTAATAAGAGGCTTTGTAGAAAAGTAACATATAAGTAATTTATTTTGAAAACCAAATCTTTTGGTAGCAATAGATGTTTTCGATAAATTGTCGTTCGAAAATGAGTATTGTTTGCTGTGCCATTATTCTTAAAAATTATTTTAGAAATACAACTATGGGCATTAATCTTAAATCTAAATAATAAAAAGTTGACAATATTTAGTCATTTCGCAAAAAGACGAAATAAGGATGATTTTTTTATTTGGAGGTTTAATGAAATGGAAAAATGAATGGAAAATGTTAGTTACTATGGTTACGGTTTTCCTTCTCTCTTATTTTTTGCCGGTTAGTTCTCATAGGTTTCAAAATGCGATAATGGAATCAATGTTTATGCTAAAAGAATATGCTCAATTACACGTTATTCTGTGCTTACTTCCGGCTTTGTTTATTGCCGGAGCGATTAGTGTTTTTATTAGTCAAGCGTCAGTGATTAAGTATCTTGGAGCAAGAGCAAAGAAAGTAACAGCTTATGCCGTAGCATCGGTTTCGGGTGCAATTTTAGCTGTTTGTTCATGTACAATCTTACCGCTGTTTAGTGGAATTTATAAACGTGGTGCAGGTCTTGGACCGGCAACAGCTTTTTTATATTCCGGTCCCGCAATTAATGTTTTGGCGATAATTTTAACTGCAAGAGTTTTGGGTGTTGAAATTGGAATTGCCAGAGCAGTTGGCGCGATACTTTTCAGTGTTATTATTGGATTATTGATGGCTTTTATTTTCAGAAAAGAAGAAAAGGAAAAAGTTAAAAAACAAATGTTAATGCCGGAACCTGAAGTTACGCGACCATTATGGCAAGAAATTGTTCATTTTGGGATAATGGTTTTAATTTTAATTTTTGCTAATTGGGGAAAACCAACTATAGATTCCGGAGTTTGGGCAACTATTTACAATGCCAAATGGATAATAACTTCAATATTAGGAATATCCTTTGGAATAGTTTTAAATAAAATTTTTAAAATGAAAGTATGGAAAATTCTCACTATTGTTTTTACAACCATCATTTCATTTTTTGTTTTCAAACACAATCCGATGTTTACTTTTGTTACCGGAATTATTGGGCTATCATATTTCACAAGTACCTCTGATGATGAATTAGGTGATTGGTTTGCAGCAACTTGGGGATTTGCAAAACAAATTTTACCACTACTATTTTTTGGTGTTCTAATTGCAGGCTCATTGTTGGGAAGACCCGGTCATGAAGGTTTAATTTCTTCCGAATGGATTGTAAAACTTGTCGGAGGAAATTCTATTGGAGCAAATTTGTTTGCTTCTATAAGCGGAGCGTTTATGTATTTTGCTACTTTGACGGAAGTACCGATTTTACAGGGATTGTTAGGAAGTGGAATGGGAAAAGGTCCGGCATTGGCTTTACTTTTGGCAGGTCCGGCACTGTCTCTTCCAAATATGTTAGTTATTAGAAGTGTAATGGGAACTAAAAAAACAATAGTTTATGTTTCAATTGTGATGGTGATGGCTACGATTTCAGGCGTAATATTTGGCACATTTTTTGGCTAAACATATTCAAAGTAAAAAATATTAAAGGAGTTATTAAATGATTATAAAAGTATTGGGAACCGGATGTAAAAATTGTCTTTTACTTGAAAAGAATGTCCGAGAAGCTGTTGAAAAAATGAAAAGTTCAGCAGAAGTAATTAAAATTTCATCAATCGATGAAATCGTGGATTTCGGAGTTATGATGGTGCCGGCTTTAGTTATTAATGAAGAAGTTGTTTCCGTCGGTAAACTTTTGACGATAGAAAAAATAACGGAATTAATTAAAGAAAAAGAGGAGAGGTAAATGTTAGTAAAAATATTAGGAACAGGTTGTCCGAATTGTTTAAAATTGGAAAAAGTTGTTCGAGAAGTTATAGCGGATTTGCACCTTGAAGCGATTGTTGAAAAAGTTACCAAAATTGATGAAATTATGGATTACGGAGTTATGATGACTCCGGCGTTGGTTGTAAATGAAGATGTAGTTTTGATCGGTAAAATTCCAGCCAAAAAAAAATTAGAAAAAATATTAACTAATAAATTGTAGGGGAAAACATGAATAATTTAGAAAAAGTACTAAAATCAATGTCATTGGAATTCTTTGGAAGTGGAAAACATAAAATTTCACCTTCAGCTCATTTTTCAGAAAAAGATTCTCTGTTTCTTGATGTAAGATCTAACGAAGAATTTAACACGTTATCGTTTGGTTTATTATATCACGTACCGGTAATTCATATTCCAATATGCGAAATTTCGGAAAGGATAAATGAAATTCCTAAAAATAAATTGGTGGGAGTTTTTTGTTCTTCCGGAGTAAGATCCACAATGGTTTATCTATATTTACGCGGTATGGGTTATGATAATGTAAGAATTCTTGAAGGCGGATATTTAGAGATTGCCAATGAGTTTAAACCAGGCAAGTTATTGAAATATCTTGCTAACAAGGAAGATAAATAAGCAAGGATTTCTGGACTATCTGTAATTTTCTGATAGTCCATTTTCAAACTTAAAACTTAGGAAAGAAAAATATGTTAAATAATATTTTCGGTTTATTGTCATCGACTTTGAATGGGGCACCTTTGTTAGCAATTCTAGCGGCTTTTTGTTGGGGAATTTTAAGTATTTTATTAAGTCCATGCCATCTATCAAGTATTCCGTTGGTGATAGGCTTTATCAGTGAACAGAAGGAGATTTCAACAAGAAGAGCATTTTTGATTTCAAGCTTATTTTCAGTGGGGATTTTATCAACTATTGCTTTGATAGGTGTTATTACGTCATTAACCGGAAGAATGCTCGGAGATATCGGTTCATTTGGAAATTATTTTGTTGCAATAATTTTCTTTTTGATAGGATTAAACTTATTGGGAATAATTCCATTACCATTTTTAGGAAGTATGAATCAACCAAAATTTAAGAAAAAAGGCTTATTTGCTGCTTTTATTTTAGGATTAATTTTCGGGATTGCTCTCGGTCCATGCACTTTTGCCTACATGGCACCTATACTATCGATTGCCTTTAAATTATCAACAGCATCGCATTTAATTTTCGGTATAGTTCTAATAATTTCTTATGGATTGGGACATTGTTCCGTAATTATATTTTTTGGTACATTTAGCAAAATTGTTCAGAAATATTTAAATTGGAGTGACAATTCCAAAGGAATTTTAATTGTGAAAAAATTATCGGGCATTCTTGTCATTATTGCCGGAATTTATTTGATTTGGAAAATTTACTAATTTCAGGAGAAAAAATGAAGAATATTTTATTTATGATGATGGTTTTGTTAAGCTTTTCTATTTTTGCTACGGAATCTAATTCGAATAAAAATCAAAATAACAAGTTAGAAAAAGTAACCTTTATTGAATTGGGATCAGTAAACTGCATTCCCTGTAAAATGATGCAACCGGTGATGAAAAAAATCGAAACTAAATATCCTGAACGTGTAAAAGTGATTTTTCATGATGTTGTGGCTAAATCCGGGCGAAAATATGCAATTAAATATGGAATAAAATTGATTCCAACTCAGATATTTTTAGACGAAAACGGGAAAGAATTTTTCCGTCATCAAGGATTTTTTGCAGAAAAAGAAATTGTGGATTTATTGGATAAAAAATTGGAGAAATCTCAAAAAAAATAGAAATTTATTGATTGGACTGCAAGTATTTAGCTCACATATTTTTCTAAAGCAAAAGCTGTTCTTTCAATTTTTTTCATGATCAGATGCTTTATCAAGTTCGAAACTGTGTTCACAATTTGGACATTGTATTTTGTTATTCATATTTCCTTCCGGATTTAATTTTTACTAAATCGGTATAATGGGTGGCACTGCCACGCCCTTTTTTCGGGAGTGGAGTACTGTGTTATGCCTATTCTTTCAGAGATCAGTTTCATTCTCTTTAAATTTTTTCAGATAATTTAAATTAGTTAAATGGCTATTCACGGTTGGGATATGCGTAGTTTGGGATTTTAAAACGATTAATTTCAATTTTCTACTAATTTTATTTATTACTATAAACTTCAATATAAGCATATTGCCAAAATTATGTATAGCCTTTGTTAGCATTTCGTTTTTTGTCATTATTAATTTCGCTATTTTTTTATAAATGGTAAAATAGGAAGTAGTATAGGAGCATTTATTACAAAGAAAATAGTTTCAAAAATTACATTACTGTTTTTTGCTTTATCACCTTTTAATCTACTTAAAAAGGCATCAAACGTATTACCTTGCAAGTTTCCAAAGAAAATCATTCGAATAATGAGAATAATATGATTTGCTGTATTATCTCCATAAAATTCAAATAATTTATCAGTCATTTCTTTGTCTGGTTTTCTATTTGTTTCAGCATAATGTTGTGCATATAATAATCCAAGCATTTCAAAGTCTGTCGCATCAGCATCAAATTGAAGTTTTAACATATTTTTTACTTCATCTTCACTAATTCCACTTGAAACAGCTTGTTTTGCGTGAAACCAAGTACAATATGTACAACCGTTAACAGCGGTAACAACTGTCATTATTTTTTCCATATATGCCTTATTAATCTTTTCGTTTCGCAATGCTCCAATTATTTTTGGAAACTTATATAAAAGAAAACCTAAGTCTTTGAGTAACAAACTAAATGTAAATATTTTTCTATCAAATTTATGTTTTATCATATCTTTTTCACCTTTTTAATAACCGCTAACTTGTGTGTATCATCAATTATTGTTATTCCTCTTATTTGGTGGGCTAACAACGATGGTATATATTTTACTTTTATCATTTTTATAATTCCTCCAATTTTCTTTTTGTAACAGCTGTTTTAAGACTTCCTACATCATCCAGATCGAACAAAATCTGTCGATTCAAATTTGAGACATCAACTTTATCATAATCAATTAACACTAATTTTCCAATTCCGCTTCTAACCAAATTTTCCGAAACTACGGAACCTAATCCCCCGCAACCGGCAATTAAAATTGAGCTTTTCCGCAAAATATCTTGAGTATCAGCTCCCCAAAAATTGATGTTTTTTTGGAAAAGATTGGCGTATTTAATCATCCTCCACCGCCTGGCGGAAATAACTCAACTAAATCACCATCCTAAATTATAGTTTTTTCTTTATCAAGATGATGAATATTTTTACCATTGATAAGGATAATTGTACCGGTAATTAATTTTCCGTTTTCCAATAATTTATGAATAAATTTAACTTTCACTTTTTCTTCACATAAAGGCAAAAAATCTTTTACACAAATATTATCAGCCTCAATTTGAACTTCTCTAATTTTCACAATTAATCTTAATAAGGTAAAAAATTTGACTTTTATCATTCTGTTTCCTTCAGTTGTTAATAAAATCACAAAAAAAGGAGGGAAAAATCCCTCCAAATTTTTTATATCTCAAGTTCTTTTAATTTACTCTCGGGTATTGTACCATCAGGATTCCAACCACGGAGTTTATAATAATCAGGAAGCGTAATATGAAGTTTAACTACCGCACCTTTTTGAGGTCCATCTGAAAGTCCTTCTTTAAGGAATCTTGCAGGAAGCGTATCTTCTTCAGGCATAATTCCGGCTTCATAATTGAATTTTCTTTCGAGATTCCATATTCTTTCCCCAATCTTCATCACATCATCAGCACTAATATCCCATGACAAAGCAGCGGATAGTAATTCTGCATAATCTTGAGCACCTAAAGCAAATGATGTAAACAAACACATTCCGGCAGCATCAATTGTAGCGGAAAGATCTTGGAATATTTTTACCCACATTGCTTTACCGTCAGTTGTTTGGGTCTCCAATTTTTCAGGCAATCCTAAAATTTCAGGAGAAATCAAATAGCCTCTAACATGGCAAGCACCGCGATTTGAAGTTGCAAATTCCAATGCCTGACCTTGAACGCCACGAGGATCATAAGCGGGAATTTCTTGTTTTTTGACAGTCATCGATAATTCCGGATGACCAAACATTTCTGCCATTCGGTAAGATCCTTCCGCCATTTTATCACCAAGACCTTCGCGATAAGCCATTGCTTTGGTATAATATACTACAGCTTCGGAGCTTCCGAATTTTGGTTCAACAGCATCACCAAAATCTTCTTTTTTGATATAACCTTTTTCAAATAATTCCATTGCCGCAGCGATAGTTGTTCCGGCTGAAATCGTGTCTAATCCTAATTCATTACATAAAAAATTAGCTTTTGTGATAGCAATTAAATCATTAACTCCGCAATCTGCACCAAAAGCCCAACCAGATTCATATTCAGGACCTTCACCTTCGTGACCATCCGGTAAAACAACTTTTCTACCACAACCAATCGGACAAGCAAAACAAGCTGTATTTTTCACAAAATATTTTTTTGCAACTAAAGCTTCTCCACTAACTTCATCCACATCTTTGAACGTTGCTAATTGAAAATTATTAGTTGGATACATTCCACTTGAATTAATAATGTTGTCCAAAACTTTAGTTCCGAATGTTGGTAATCCTTCCGAGGTAACAGGATTTTCTTTTAATTTTTTGATTTTGTCTTTTACTACTTCTCGGAATTTTTCAAGGTTTTCAATCTCGATTTTTTTATTACCTGCAGCAACAATTGCTTTAAGATTTTTCGATCCCATAATTGCACCGACACCGGTTCTTCCGGCAGCTCTTGCTTTATCATTAATAATTGCGGCAATCTTAACCAGATTTTCACCGGCAGGACCGATACAAGAAACTTTAGCAGTTTTTACACCGATTTTTTCTTTTAACAAATCAGTTGTTTTAGATGTATCCAATCCCCAAAGATCAGTAGCATCTTTAATTTGAATTTCATCATTTTTAATTTCGAGATAAACAGGTTTTTCACTTTTCCCTTCAATTATCAACATAAAGAATCCGCATTTTCTTAATTCAGCACCGAAATAACCGCCTGAATTACTACTTGCGATTGTACCTGTTAGAAGACCTTTAGTAATGACCATATATCTTCCACCGGTTGGAGCAAAAGATCCGCTCAACAATCCATCAGCAAAAATAATCTTGTTTTCTTTTGCTAAAGGATCAATTTTCGGATCGATTTCATCGCAAAGAATTTTGCTTCCATATCCACGACCACCGAGATATTTTTTGGCTAAATCCATGTTGATTTTTTCAATTGTGATTTTTTTTGTCGATAGATTTACTCTTGCAATTTTTGAGTCTGTTAATAAATAACTCATAAAACCTCCCATTTTTTTTTATCTCCTTTCCAAAGGTGGGAGGTTCAAAAGTTTCCTTTTGAGCCCATCGGTCTTTCCTCATAGAATTCTCCTTAAAGATAAAGACTCGGAGTGTATAAAATTTTGAATATTAACAAAAAGTTGTAAAGTCTTTTTTATATATTATAAAACATTTTTTATTAATCACTCATTTTTTACACAATACAAAAGATAACCAATCCACCCAAAGCCATAAATTGAATAAGATAATTCCAAAAAATTAATTTATAAGAATAGATACCTGTCCTTTTATTTGAAAAGCGAAAACCACGTAATTCTATAATGGCAGATTTAATCTTCATTTCGGTTAATGTTTTAGCAATTATCGGAAAGGTAATTTCTTCAAATAAGCAAAATTTTCGAATGTTGATAAGTCCTTAGAAAAAATATCTCTTATCGTAATTGCTTCTAAATGGTGAACAACTTTGCGGTGAAAAAAGGGGATGAAATATATTGTTGAACAGATTAAGAAGGAAATATCATTTGGAATTTTACAACTATTAATGCGAAAATAATTCATCATAACGGCTGGAAATTGTTGATAATAAAGACAAATCTTTTTCTCAAATAGAATTTTTCAAAACCGTTATCAATCTTATCAACATTTCATTTCCCTTTTTACAATAAAAGTAAAACCCTGAATTCCTATAACTATACTCAGTAGTTTAATGTCTTTAACCTGAATCAATCAAAACATGATGGCAATTTATAAACGTAATTTGCAAAACAAATTAATAAAAAATATTTACAATAAACTACAATCTAATAATGAAGGGAAAAAATATTGGATAGGATTATGGATAATAAAAAAATTCTGACAGAGATAATTCAAGTTAGAGATGGTCAAAAAAAGTGGAAAACAGACGTTGTTATTCGAGAAATTTCGTTAACTATTTCAATTAATATGAAAAAACTTGTTACGATTTCTTGCTTAGATGATAAGATTGATAATTTAGCTCTCGGTTTCATTTTTTCCGAAGGATTAATTCAAAGTACTGATCAAATCTTGGCTTTTGAATATTTTCCTGAGAATAATTGGTTTGATTTTACACTTGATATTGAGCAAAAAGTTATCGATTCATTTTTGAACACCGGAGAAAAAACTTCCGGCTGTGGTTCAGTTCTTTCAAATAATTCAAATCTTAAAGAAAATGAGTGGAACAAAATAGAGATTGATTCTACAAAGATATCTCAAATTTCAAGACAATTTCAAAAAGATTCAAAATTATTTCTTGAAACAGGTGGAGTTCACGCAGCAGCTTTAATCCGATCCAATAAAATATTATTTTTTGCAGAAGATTTAGGGCGACATAATGCCGTGGACAAAATCATAGGCGAAGCTCTTTTAGAAGAAATTGACCTTTCAAAAACCATATTGTTTACAAGCGGAAGAATTTCTTCTGAAATAACTAGGAAAATAATTCGGGCAAAAATCCCCATGATTGTCTCGCATTCAGCTCCAACTTCAGAGACAATTCGATTAGGTTGGAAATATCATATTTTTATCATTGGATTTACACGAGGAAACAGATTTAATTTATATACCGGTTTTAATGACATCATTATTAAATAGGAATTTTAAATGGAAATTTTAAAAAGGACAAAGCTGCTAATTGGTACTGAAGGTATCGAAAAATTAAAAAAAAACAGAGTCGCAATTATGGGTTTAGGTGGTGTTGGAACTTATGCTACGGAAGCTTTAGCTCGCTCGGGAATAGAAAATTTTTTATTAGTAGATTTTGATAAAGTTTCGAAATCAAATATCAATCGGCAACTCATCGCCCTGCACAGTAATATCAACAAATTGAAAACCGAGGCGATGAAAGATCGAATCTTGGATATTAATCCAAATGCCAAAGTAGAGATTTTTAATGATTTTTGTGCAGTAGAATCTCGGGAATTTCTTTTGAAAGATATTGATTTTATTGTAGATGCAATCGATAGTTTAAATCCAAAAGTAGGACTTTTAGAAGATGCTTACAAAAAAGAAATTAAAATAATCTCGGTTATGGGAGCCGGTGGAAAACTCGATCCTTCTCAAATAAGATTGGATGACATTTCAAAAAGTAATGTCTGCCCGTTAGCTAAAAGAGTTAGAAAATATCTCAGACGACGGGGAATCGAATCCGGAATTCCGGTAATTTATTCTTTAGAAAAGCCGATACCGCAATTTGCTTTTGAAGAGGGAAGTGAAGAAGAATTAGGAAGTACACGTGGAAGACAACGTGGAACTTTAAGCAGTATCAGTTATCTACCCGCAATTATGGGGATGTGGGCTGCTTCATATTTGATTAGAAACGTTGCGTTAGAATATAGGATAAAATAATGGAAATTACACTAACAACATATTTGATAGTTTTACCACTGATTTTTTTTGCAGGATTAGTTGATTCAATTGCCGGTGGTGGCGGTTTAATCTCAGTTCCGGCGTACATGGCTGCCGGATTACCGCCTCATTTAGTTTTGGGAAATAATAAATTTTCATCCTGTATTGGCACAACTTTCACGACAGCGAGATATTTCAAACACGGATTAATCGACATTAAATTTGCCATTTGGAGTGCGATATTTGCCTTGATTGGTTCGACAATAGGCACAAATGTCGTTTTAATGTTAGACCCGCACTTTTTAAATTATCTTTTACTAATTTTGCTTCCAATTATTTTAATTTTTTCATTAGTAAAAAAAGATTTGGGGAAAATAAATAATTCTCATCTAATTTCAAATAAAAAAAAATATATCCTAATCATCATTGCGTCCTTAATTATCGGATTTTATGACGGATTTTTCGGACCGGGAACCGGAGCATTCTTAATTTTATTTTTTACCGGCTTACTTCATTATGATTTTGTCAAAGCTAATGGAAATACCAAAGTAATAAATCTCGCCTCTAATATAGCAGCTCTAACCACTTTCTTGGTTCACGGAAAAGTTTTATTCGCACTTGCCGTTCCGGCAGCTCTTTTTGGAATTTTAGGAAATGTTGTAGGGTCAAAAATGGTACTTACTAATGGCTCTAAGATAATCAAACCTTTTTTTATAATTGTGGTCGCTTTATTATTCATTAAAATTCTTTGGACAACTTTTTTCTCAAAATAATAAAATATTCCTTGCTTAAATCATTATCTTTTATAAAGTTAGGTTAGATCTTATATAATTTCATATTTGTAATTTTTTTAAAAAGGATTTACAGAAGATAAAAACAACCTGTGAGAATACATTTATTTATTGTGTATAAAGTTATAACCTTTCGTTCCATCTTGGCAGATATTTTCACTAATATTTTTATTGCTATAAATGAAACAATTTATGTCATTTTTCGAGGAGTATATTATGGGAAAAATTAGAATTTTAGTTATTGATGATGAAGAATTGATTAGAGAAACAATGCACTACACTTTGGAGATATTGAATTACGAATCAATAACAGCCGAAAATGGAGAAGAGGGTCTTGAATTATATAAAGAAAAATCGCCTGATCTAATTTTGGTTGATATACACATGCCAAAGATGGATGGAATTGAATTTATAAAAGAAATTCGAAAAACCGATCAAGAAACCCCAATTATTGTAATTTCAGGAAATGATTTGATTGAAGAAGCTTTAGAAGCCATAAGAGCCGGAGCTTGGGACTATATTAACAAACCGATAACCGATGTTAATGTGCTTAATTTTTCAATTACCAGATCTTTGGAAAAAGGCAAATTATTAGCTGAAAATAAAACTTATCGGGACAATTTAGAAAAAGCGAATGAAGAATTGATGAGAAATATTAAAATAATTGAAAAAGATGAAGAAGCCGGCAGGCAAATCCAATTTAAGATGCTACCGGAAAACGATAAAGTAATTAACAACTTTAAATTAAGTTACAATTTATTTCCATCACAATATGTTAGCGGAGATTTTTTGAACTATTTTAGAATTGATGATACTCATATAGGTTTTTATTTCTCTGATATTTCCGGGCATGGAGTACCTTCAGCTTTTATCACAATTGTTCTGAAAAATAAAATCAATAATTTTCTGGAAGAATATATTAAGGAAGGCGATGATACCATCTTCCACCCGGCAAAACTTTTAAAACGGCTTAATGATGAAATCTTAGCAGAAAATATTGAAAAATTTCTCACAATTTTTTATGGAATAATAGATTTAGAAAAAGAAGAAATAATCGCTTCTAATGGCGGACAATTCCCTTTTCCAATAATAATAAAAAATGGCAAAACAACATTTCCTGATTTAAAAAGCTTTCCGGTTGGAATACTAAAATCTGTTGATTTTGAAATTTACACAATTAAATTTTATGATTTTGATAAAATATTCTTTTTATCGGACGGTATTTACGATATTATGGATTTCTCAGAATTGGAAGACAAGAATAAATTTATCCTTTCAATTTGTTCCCTATCTAATTTTTCAAAAGAAACATTCATTACTCAAATGGGTATATTGGAAAAAGACAAAATCCCGGACGATATAACAATGTTTTTAATTGAAAAAGTTAAATTATGATATTTTCCCGTGCCAAATAGTTTTTTCGATTTTCTAGAAAAAGTTCTAAACCTAACATAAGTTTTGTCTTTTCTAATCCGTAGCTTAATCGTACATAATTTTTTGAGTTTTTCCCAAATCCGCTACCCGGAATAATTATTAACTTATGTTTAGCAGAATATTTACAGAAATCATAATCATCTAAATTCAATTTAATAAAAATATAGGGTGCAAAATCCGGAGTAATAAATTCAATATTATTCTGAATTAAGAAATTGATGACATAGTCTTTATTCTCTCGAAGAATCTCTTTTAATTTTTCAACCTCATCATTTTGATTTACAACAAATGACGCTATTTTCTGAGACACAAACGGAGCACAGGTTGCAATATATTGATGAGCTGTCGTAATTGCTTTCATTAAATCCTTATTTTGAGAAGCTGCCCAACCTAATCTCCACCCGGTCATCAAATGAGATTTTGATAATCCTGAGATAACAATGGCATTATCATATTCATTAAGAAAACTCTTTGGAATACTGCCGAAAACCAATTCACGATATATTTCATCTGAAATAAGAATAAGATTATTTAATTTTGCAAATTTAATTATTTTTTCAAATTCTCGTTCAGACAATTTTCTACCGGTAGGATTTAAAGGATTGTTGATGAGAATTGCCTTGGTTTTGACCGATATTTTTTTATTCAAATCAGAAAAATCAATATTAAAATTATCATTACAATTCAAATCAAACTTAACAGCTTTTCCGCCGACCATATTGATAATGGATTCATAAGCAATAAAAGTAGGATCGGAAATTAAAATTTCATCGCCGAAATCGGTAATCGCAGTTAAAACAGAGAACAAACCTTCCTCTGCCCCATTTGTTACGCAAATATTTTCCGCACTAATTTCATCATCATAATATTTTGATATTTCATTTCTAAGTTCAATTAATCCTGCATTGGGGGTGTATCGTACACGTTCTTCATCAATAACTTTTTTGGCAAAATCTTTAATTTTTTGAGAAACATCAAATTGGATTTCTCCTAATCCTAAATTAATAGCATCTTTATGAGCTGAATCGTAAATTTTTCTAATAACAGATTTTTGTACTTTCGTAAATTTTTTGGAAATCATTAACGTAATTCCGACTCCAAAATTACCGAATTATCGCTTTTTTCATCACGATATTTGATGATTATCGGACAATAAACTGAGAAATTTTCATCAGATTTTAATTTACGAGTTCCGCTAATTATGACTGCTTTTTCAGGAATTTCTCTAATTCCATCTTCGTTTTTTTCTAAATATTTTTTATTTACCGCATCATAAATCGGTGTTGAATCTGTTATGGTAACACCGGCAGCAATTATAGCTTTTTGTTTAACGATAATACCCTCATAAATCCCGGAATTACCTCCAATAAAAACATCATCCTCAATAATTACAGGATTTGCTCCGATTGGTTCTAAAACTCCTCCCAAAATTGCACCGGCACTCAAATGAACACGTTTTCCAACATAAGCACAACTTCCTACCAAAGCGTGTGAATCAATCATTGTTCCATCATCAACGTAAGCTCCGGTGTTTATGTACATTGGTGGCATCATTGTAACATTTTTCCCAATATAAGAACCGGTCCTAATTGACGAACCACCCGGAACCAATCGAATATTTGATTCGATCGATACTTTTTTCAAAGGAAACGTATTTTTGTCAGAAAAATAGTAACTTGAATTACATTTAATTTTTATTATTTCCCCAATTCTAAATCCCACTAAAATACCTTTTTTTACAGCTTTATTGATAATCCATTTCCCATTTTTTTTCTCAACAGTTCTTATTTCACCTTCATTCAACAATTCGATGAATTTCTTAAAAATATCTTTATCTTCGTCTAAATAAATTATAGGTGGCTCGTCATATAATTTTTCAATTTCCTTTAAAACACTTGCCATTTACCCTCCAAGGTTTGAATTGCTTTTTTCATTCTACATAATGATTCTTCAATAATTTCTTTATTTGTCCCGATATTAAATCTTAAAAAATTCCCATATTTTTCCCCATATTTTGTTCCTAAATCTAAAAGTACTTTTGCTTCATTTAGAAAGAAATCTTGTAAATCAGTTCCGGTTAATCCTAAATTTTCAAAATTTATCCATAATAAAAAAGTTCCTTCTGATTTTGTAACTTCAATTTTTGGGAATTCTTTTTCAAAAAAGTCAGTAACTAATTTTACATTTTCTTCAAGATAAGGAATTAATCTATTGAGCCATTTTTCACCATATTTATATGCCGATTCAAAACCGGTATATCCCAAAAGATTACCTAAATGCCCATCATATTTGAAAAATTCAGCTTTATATTTTCTCAATATTTTTTCATTATTTACAACAGCAACCGATGATCTCAATCCGGCAATATTAAAAGTTTTACTAGGCGACATAAGAGTAATTATCTTATCTTCCAAATTAGCGAATTTAGCGATCGGATAATGATGATAACCGGAAAAAATAATATCAGAATGTATCTCATCGCTAACAAGAATTACATCATATTTTCTGCATAAAGATAAAATCTTTTCCAATTCTTCTTTTTTCCAAACTCTCCCAATAGGATTATGCGGACTGCAAAAAATCATCATTTTTACATTTTTAGACAAATCTTCTTCTAAATTTTTAAAATCAATTTGATAATAATTATTTTCATAGATTAGTTCATTTTCTACTAATTCCCGGTTGTGATCTTTAATAGCAGATGCAAAAGGTCCGTAAACCGGAGTTTGAATAAGAACTTTGTCATTTATTTTTGTTAATGAAGTAATTGCCATAATTATTGCCGGAACTACTCCGGATGAATAAACAATATTTTCTTTATTGATAATCCAATTATTACGCTTTTTCTGCCAATCAATAAAAGCTTGAAAATACGAATCAGGAGGAAAAGAATATCCGAAAATACCGTGATCGATTCTTTTGTGTAAATCATCAATTATCTCTTTCGGTACTTCAAAATCCATGTCAGCTACCCATAACGGAATCACATCTTGTTTCACTTCAGGAATGTCCCATTTAAAGCAATTCGTATTTTTCCTATTAACTTTCTTATCAAAATCAATCATTTTACTAAGTTTGATATTTCTTTAAAATTGGGATGTTTTGATGACTCAAGAATTTCAAACAATAGCATTTCGGTGGTAACCAATTTTACTCCCGCCTGTTCAAGTCTTCTAAAAGCAATTTCTTTACTAAATAAATCTCGTGAAGAAACGGCATCAGCCACAAAATACACATTGTAACTATTTTTTAAAGCGTCTAAAGCAGTTTGAGTTAGACAAATATGAGCTTCAATTCCGTATAAAACCAAAATTTGTTTGTTTAAAGAAATAAGGTGTTTTTTTATTTCATCATTAAAAATGCTGAAACCATTTTTTTCAAAAATTTTTGCATTTTCCGACCTGTAAATAGTATTGATGGTCTTACCTAAACCTTTAGGGTATTGTTCTGTAACAATTTGCGGAATGCCTAAAATTTCCGCAGATTTGTTTAAAATAGAGGAATTCTTAATAATTAAATCAAGATCAGGAATAACCGGAATAAATTTTTCCTGAATATCGATCATCACAAAAATAGCGTTATTTTGGTTAATTCTCATTGTTTTCTCCTTTTGATACAATAAAAAGTTTAGCTAATTATTGTTCAAGTTATTTTTAAGTTTTACGAAAATTACTTTGAAAAATTTCTGCCCGAATTAACAAAGCTAATCATATTTTCCAAAGGTGTATTTTTTGGCAAATCACAACCGGTTCCCAAAATAAAATTTTGCTTTTCTTTCATCGACTTTAGCAATTTAACAACTTCGCTTTCAACTTCTTTGGAAGTACCGGAAAACAATTTTCCTTTTGGATTTAAATTACCCATTAAAACAAGATTTTCCGGAATTATTTTTGAAATCTCAGCAATATTTACGCCGGCATCTTCGGAATCAATGCTTAAAACATCAAAATTCGCCGAAAAAATATTCTCAATAATAGGGGTAATATTTCCACAAATATGAAGTGCAGAAATGACATTTTTTCTATTACATATCTTTGTAATATCATTCAAACTTTTCAAAGAAAATTTTTGAATATTTTCAGAATTCAACAAACTTGCCATTGGATCTAAAACACAGATAAAATCCGCCCCAACTTCAATCAAATTTTCCACAAGATTAGCTGAGATTTTTTTTAAAAGATTTATTAAAGACAGAAATTTGTCGTTTTCAACAAGAACATCATTTTTAGTTTTTTTTAGCCCGTTAATAATTGAAGCCAGTGTAAATGGTGCGGTAACAAACGCTCCTTTAATTACTTTTTTTGGAAGGGTTTTCGCCATTAATTCTACAGTTTTAAGATAATTTTGGAGGTATAAATCATTTTTAATTTTTTTCCATTCGTACATATTTTCAGCAAATATTTTTTCATTTTTAGATTTTGAAATCCGATTAATTGCGTTCGCTTCTAAAAAAACATCCATTAAAGGAAAAACAATATCTTGATGAAGAATTTTATAGAGAGATTCAATTACTTTGAAATGAATATTGGGATTTAGTTGAGCTTTTATCATATCTGTTGAAACTAAAGATAAGCCCAATTTTGTATTAAACGGGGCAATTAGAAGATTTTTATTCTCAAATATTTTTTTACTGATTATTTTCATTATCAACCTCAAATTTAAAATAAGAAATCAACTTAATCAGTCAATTAGAATAAAAAAAACTCCCTTCAAAGAAGGGAGTTTTAATTTACAAACGATCTTATTTCATAAGAATCATTTTTTTAGTTGAAGTATAGTTTCCGGATTTCATTCTGTAGAAATAGATACCACTTGCAACTTTTTTATTATTGTTGTCTAAACCTTTCCAAACAATTTTGTAATTTCCGGCAGCTTTGCTTTCGTTTACTAAAGTATTAATTTTTTGTCCTTTAATATTGAAAATATTAATTGAAACCGGACCGGCATTCTTAACTGAATAACTGATTGTAGTTTCAGGATTGAAAGGATTAGGATAGTTTTTATTAAGTTTAGTTACTTTTGGAATTTGAACAGGATTATCGTTATCAACGAAATCAATTGTTGCTAAATCAGATTCTGAACCTGAAGAATAAACAGCTTTTACACCGGCTGTATAATTACCTGATTCTAATTCTGAGAAATCCCAATAAGTATCTGTTGTAGTTCCTTGTAAGTTACCATTCATATAAACTTTATAACCGGTTACATGACGATCATTAGTTAATTCTTTATGTGAATTACTTGCAACTTTAGTAGCTCCACCAACACTAATATCATCTAATTTCATTGCAAACATATCTGTAACTTCACAATGTTCAAACGCGAGATAAACTTGTTGTCCTGCAAAATCAGCAAGACTAATATTTACTTCATGCCAATCACCATCAGCTAAAGTTTCATCATGAATTATGTTTGTGAAATCTGCAGGATCTGTTCCTGTAGTAGATACTTTTACATAATAATGTTCACCAGCCCAAGCAGGATCTTGTGCACATTCCCAGAAATCAAGAACAGAACTGCCACCAACTTGAATTTGTGGAGAAATTAAGAAATTATCAGGAGTTAAAGCACCGACACCATTAATATATGATGAAGAAAAAACACAGTGATCTCCTGTATGAGCTGTAGTACCTTCATCGGCAATATCCCAATTATAGGAATCCCCATCAGCGTCAACAACAGTCCAATCTTCAGGGATAACTCCGCCTTCAAAACCTTCAGCAAATTCATCTCCACCAACTGTTGGTCCTTGCCAAGAAAATCTGTAAGATCCGTCAGGTTGATTTTGAATTTCTAAATCAACCGGAGCTAATACGTTTTCTTGTAATTCAATATTTTGTGTAACGTCATCTTCTACAACAAGTTGAGCTGTAAAATTAACAAAACCATCTAATTGAATAGTCATGTTATATGTTGTTTTCCAAACCTCAGCCAATTCAACAACACCATTTGCCGGAACTGTAGCATCATAAGTGTGTTCACCATCAACTTCTACGAGAGAAACAGTTGCACCTTCAACAGGATCACCGGCGTTATTTGAAATATTCAAAGTAACGTTTGCTATCATTAAATGTGGAAGAGTATTTGAGAAAGCAGGAAATGAATTCCCATTAGCAAAATGTGCGATTACTGCATATTTGTACATACCGGGTTCCAGACCATCCCAATTAGTATCAGTATAAGTTGTATCGTCAACCGTACCGAAATCTATCCAAGTAGTTTGATCAGTTTCATTACCTTCTTGTAAACGATAAACATTATAATTAAGTACACTTTTTTGAGTTTCTAATTCTTTATGAGAAATAACATTTCTTGAAGATGTCCAGTTTGGAGTTCCTGTATTAATTGCACGGAAAACCTTACCTGAATTTAATCCTGAAACGAATTTTTTATCAACAGGAATATTATTGTGAACAATACTAGTTCTATCTAATGCTCCATTATCAATACCTTTAGCTCGAACTAAAACGTTAAATGGAAAACCCGCATCACCGATATCAATCCAGTTATTTGTACCTTCTTCCCAATTAGCAATACCCCATTGTGTACCTTCTTGGAATACGTATGGTGCATCAATACCATCATCAAGTCCAAGAGCTGTAAATACTCCCGGAGTACTTATCCCAACAAAAAATCCGTTAGGAGCATTTATTGGAGTAGGAAGAGTGTAAGTATTCCATTGATCATCAATGCTGGGAACTGAGTCTGATTGATATAATAATTGACTTACATCAGGCATTCCCGTTTCATCTAATCCAAATATGTAAATTATTGCATTATCATGAGCAGCATTACTCGTTAAATACCAACTAACTTGATTAACAATCGCATTATTCATATGAGATGAGCCTAATACAGATGCGTGATTTGAACCAAAACCTATTTGACCTGTAGCAATACCATCATCCCAACGAAACTCATTTACATTGTAACTGCCTTGGCTACTCCAAAAAACATCAGCATTATCGCCATTTTCGACAACGTTGACATTCGCTGGCGGAAGCAAAGCTTCTTCCAATTCAACATCAATCGATGAAGTTGTTGCAATATCTACGCCATTAACTACAGCATTATGAAAACCTTCTAAAGAAACTAATATATTATAAACACCAATCCAAACATCATCAAAATGTGCTGTACCATTTTCCACAACAGCATCATATTCAGGAATATTTCCGTCCGGATCGGTAGTATTACAAACAAGATGTACTTCTGCACCTTCCGGATCATCACCAACATTTGTTGTTACATTTACCTCAAATGCAGATGTAAGATTTTTGGGTAACCAATTTGAGAAAGCAGGATCTGATTGAACATTATTTGAAAAATTTGCTTTAACAGCATACTCATATACACCGGTATCAAGAGACATCCAATCTGTATCAGTATAATTTGTATCAGAAATAGCAGAAGCAATTTCCGTCCAAGTAGTTTCATCAACTTCGTTTCCAAATAAAAATCTATATACCGAATAACTTTCAAAAACTCTATTTACGTTCAAAGTTGGAGTTCCTGTTACAACTTTTTTATTTAAAGATGAACCTACTAAGCCGGAATTGTTAACTTTATGATTCATTGCAATATTATTATTTCTAACTAAAGGACCATTATCAAGACCGTTAGCTCTTATTAAAAAGTTATTTGGAAAACCTGCAGGGCCAATATCTGTCCAACTATTTGAACCGTCTGTCCAATCAGCAATACCCCATTGTGTACCTTCTTGGAATACGTATGGTTCACCAACGCCGTCATCAACAGCGAGAGAGGTAAATAAATTCGGTGTACAAACACCAACAAAGAAACCGTTTGGAGCATTTATTGGAACAGGAAGAGTGAATGTATTCCATTGATCATCAATGTTAGGAATCAAGCCGGATTGATATAATAATTGATTTACATCCGGTGTTCCGGTTTCATCTAAACCAAATAAATAGACAATTACTTCGTTATGAGAAATATTGCTTGTTAAATACCAACTTACGTCGCAAATCACAGAATTATTCATATATGATGACCCTAAAACTGCCGAAGGTTGAGGTCCAAATCCTAATTGACCTGTCGCAACTCCATCATCCCAACGAAATTCAGTTAGTTGAGAATAATCAATAGGAGCTTTCCATGAAATCTCGGCGTTATTAGAATTTATTACTGCAACAACATCTCTTGCCGAATGGATTTCTTCATTGACAATGATCGCCAAATCAACATCTGCATCACCAACAGTAACGGTTGAAGTATAAGTCTGATATCCGTCAACACTAACAGTAATCACATAATCATGATTAGGATAAACATTATCAATTGAAAAAGTACCATCTGCAGATGTTGAAGCATCATATTCTTCATTATAACCAACTAAAGTTATTGCAGCTCCTTCAACAAGCTCTTGAGTATCACTCTTTGTGACAGTTCCTGTTACACTAACATAGGGCGATAGTTCAAGAGAAAAATCTAAAGTAGAAGTTTCGCCTTCAACAATAACAATCGGTTGCGTACTATCAATAAATCCATGAAGGCTTGCAGTAATGTTGTAATCTCCAGGTGGAAAATAAGCAAAGTCGTAATGACCATTTGCATCGGTTAAAGTTGAGTAGTTCGTATTTTCACCATGAATAGTTACGTTTGCTAATGGATTTGATTCAGCATCAACAACGTTACCACTAAGAGAACCCATTCCTTGACCATCCACAAATAAAGTACAATTAGGAAATATGTCTTCTAATATCCCCGTTGGTGGAGATGCAGGATCAGCCGGATTACCATCATTATGATAACAAATTGATCTTGCAGGATGTTCTATAGAAGTTGTGGAATAAAATCTATCGTGATAAGAATATGATTCTTCCAAAGGTTTTTCTATCATTACAACTAAATTTTCACCATTATAATATATTGGTGAATTAAAACCAATATAAACAGTCCCGTCACCAAAAGTGTAATCTAAAGTTCCTGAAAAAACTTGAGTTAATTCTGTAGAAGGAATCCAGCCTCCGGAAAAATTATCAAGCGTAGTTTCACCTACCCATACATTAGTAATCTGACCAAATAAATTTTCAGCAAAGTTAGTATGATATTGAATTCCATTAATCATCCCATTGGCTTGAATTTCTTCAGGATAAAACATGGTTTCACTTAAACTACTGTTGTAACGAAAATCGATAGGCAAGTGATTTTGTAAATCAATACCAGTACCTATGTTTATCGCAGTTGTGGTAGTATTTTGTACACCTATATTAAGATTCGGTGTTCTATCATTTTCAGGATGTTCATCACCAGCTAAAATCACTTGACCATAAACGAAAGTATTTACAGCATTTTCAGGAGTCCAAGCGAGAACAACTTGCTCTTCAGCATTTGCATCTAAAGCAGGACCGGCAATACTATCAAGTTCAACATCGCCTTCACCAATTAATTTAACTATATAGTCAGATTGTGGATTTGAAGAAACGTTCTTTATAGTAATGGTATAACTTGTTTCTTGTCCAACTGTTGGTGTTGTATTTCCGCTTACATTTAAAGCAGCCATATCATTGGGCAAATTAGCCATTATGTTTATTTGATAAATACGCCAATAATTAAAATTATAGGTTGTACCACCGTAACTTCTGAATTTTAATTGAATTGTTTGACCGGCATAATTTGTTAACGATAATGGAAGATCCGCTCCGTTATCAACCCCCCAGTCATCATTTTCGTCAAGGTTGTAAGACCAAATAAGATTCTCTTCCCCACCGGCAATAACGGATATTTCCATTACTTCACCTGTATCAATAGAATAATCGCTAATATATTGTGAAATAATTAAATCACCTACATTTTGTGGTAAAATTATTTCAGGAGATATTGCTGTCATATCATAATTCTCTGTCGTTGGATGCCAAGATAATTCTAATCTATTATTAGAAATCTCCCAATTTGATTCTAGAGTCCAAGTTCCCGGATTTGTATCAAATGACTCTGACCAAGCAATCGTTTGTCCCCATAAAGTAAATGAAAACATTAACAATAGCACTAATATACTAATTTTAGTTTGATTCATAATTTTCTCCTCAGAAAATGTTATGTGTTAGTTTGATGAATAATACTAATAATAAACAATAAAGACACTAAATACGAAAAAAAATCTTCCTAATTTTTCTATAATCTAATCATATAATTTAGTCTTTTTAATAATAGGGAAATGATTGTCAACCTTTTTATGATTCACTTGTCAACTATAGTAATTTTAAAAAAAGTCTAATCGCATATTAATCTCGTACTTAAACCGGCAATTTCTATTTTTAAATAATATGGAAGTTTATGATGATAAAAAATAATCCCAAAATTGTTATTCTTTATTGTAAAATTTCGTAAAGTGCATTATATTAAAACTGTTTCAGCAACATGTGGCAATGGAAACTTTTACTTTCGTACCCCCTAATCTAAACTATAGTCATTTTCTTCCGAAACATTTTTTATTGGTCTCTTTAATGAATATCCGTTTTATCTTTTTACAATTTACAAATTAAAAATACTCATATAAAGGTAATCTTTATTTTAATTTTTATACACTATTATGAATGAGTCAACTTATAGTCTTTAAGGATTTCAAGAGATGTGAGGAATAAAAAAAACTCCCTTCAAAGAAGGGAGTTTTAATTTACAAACGATCTTACTTCATAAGAATCATTTTTTTAGTTGAAGTATAGTTTCCGGATTTCATTCTGTAGAAATAGATACCACTTGCAACTTTTTTATTATTGTTGTCTAAACCTTTCCAAACAACTTTGTAATTTCCGGCAACTTTATCTTCATTAACTAAGGTGCGAATTTTTTGCCCTTTAATATTGAAGATATTAATTGAAACCGGACCGGCATTCTTAACTGAATAACTGATTGTAGTTTCAGGATTGAAAGGATTAGGATAGTTTTTATTAAGTTTAGTTACTTTTGGAATTTGAACAGGATTATCGTTGTCAACGAAATCAATTGTTACTAAATCAGATTCTGAACCTGATGAATAAATAGCTTTTACACCGGCTGTATAATTACCTGATTCTAATTCTGAGAAATCCCAATAAGTATCTGTTGTAGTTCCTTGTAAGTTACCGTTCATATAAACTTTATAACCTGTTACATGACGATCATTAGTTAATTCTTTATGTGAATTACTTGCAACTTTAGTAGCTCCACCAACACTGATGTCATCTAATTTCATTGCAAACATATCTGTAACTTCACAATGTTCAAAAGCAAGATAAACTTGTTGCCCTGCGAAATCAGCAAGACTAATAGTTACTTCATGCCAATCACCATCAGCTAAAGTTTCATCATGAATTATGTTTGTGAAATCTGCAGGATCTGTTCCTGTAGTAGATACTTTTACATAATAATGTTCAGCAGCCCAAGCAGGATCTTGTGCACATTCCCAGAAATCAAGAACAGAACTGCCACCAACTTGAATTTGTGGAGTAATTAAGAAATTGTCCGGAGTTAAAACACCGACACCATTAATATATGATGAAGAAAGAACACAGTAATCGCCTGTATGAGCGGTAATACCATCAGGTGCAATATCCCAATTATAGGAATCACCATCAGCGTCAACAACAGTCCAATCTTCAGGAATAACTCCACCTTCAAAACCTTCAGCGAATTCATCGCCACCGGCTGTTGGAGCTTGCCACATAAATCTGTAAGAACCGTCAGGTTGATTTTGAACATCTAAGCCAACCGGAGCTAATACATTTTCTTGTAATTCGATATTTTGTGTAAGATCATCTTCTACAACAAGTTGAGCTGTGTAGTTTTCGAATCCTGTTAAATGAACAGTCATATCATAAGTAGATTTCCAAACCTCAGCTAATTCAACAACACCATTTGCAGGAACTGTAGCATCATAAGTATGATCACCATCAACTTCTACAAGAGAAACAGTTGCACCTTCAACAGGATCGCCGGCATTATTTGAAATATTCAAAGTAACGATAGCAGTCATTGAATGAGGAAGAACATTTGAGAAAGCAGGATCTGCATCGCCACCGGCATAATGTGCGATAACAGCATATTTATAAGTACCTGATTCTAAAGAAGCCCAATCTGTATCAGTATAAGTTGTATCGTCAACCGTACCGAAATCTGTCCAAGTACTTTGATCAGCTTCATTACCTTCGAGTAAACGATAAACATTATAGTTAATAACAGCTCTTGAAGCCATTAATTCTTTATGAGAAACAACATTTCTTGAAGATGTCCAGTTTGGAGTTCCAGCATTAATAACACGTGAAACTTTACCTGAATTTAATCCTGAAACGAATTTTTTATCAACAGGAATATTGTTTTGAACAACACCGGTTCTATCTAATGCACCATTATCCGTGCCAATAGCTCTTACTAAGAAATTATATGGGAAACCGGCAGGACCAATGTCCAACCAACCGTTAGAACCGTCTGTCCAATCACCAATACCCCATTGTGTACCTTCTTGGAATACGTATGGTTCATCAACACCGTCATCAGTACCAAGAGCGGTAAATACGTTAGGTGTACAAATACCAACAAAGAATCCGTTTGGAGCATTTATTGGAGTAGGAAGAGTATAAGTATTCCATTGATCATCAACATTAGGAACCGGATCCGATTCAAATAATAATTGATTTACATCAGGCATTCCGGTTTCGTCTAATCCAAATAAGTAGATTACAGCTTCAGAATGAGCAGCTTCACTTGTTAACAACCAACTTACTTCATTAACAACAGCATTGTTCATATGAGATGAACCTAATACTGCAGATGGATTTGATCCAAATCCTAATTGACCGGTAACAATACCATCATCCCAACGGAATTCAGTTGCACTGGATCCACCATGAGCACTCCAGCTAACATCAGCATTATCACCATTTTCTACAACAGTAACATTTGCAGGTGGAAGCATAGCTTCTTGCAATTCAACATCAATTGAAGGAGTAGCAACAATATCAACACCTTCAACAACAGCATTATCAAAACCGGCTAAAGAAACAGTTATATCATAAATGCCGTTCCAAACATCATCAAAATGAGCCGTACCATTTGTTACAACAGCATCATATTCTGGAATATTTCCGTCAGGATCAGCAGTAGTACAAACAAGATGTACATCGGCACCTTCAGGATCATCACCAACATTTGTTGTTACATTTACATCAAATGCCGAAGTCATATCTTTAGGTAACCAATTTGAGAAAGCAGGGTCTGATTGAACATTGTTAGAGAAATTAGCTTTAACAGCATATTCATATAAACCGGTCTCAAGAGATGCCCAATCTGTATCAGTGTAATTTGTATCAGGAATAGCAGAAGCAATTTCAGTCCAAGTATTTTCATCTGCTTCATTACCTAATAAAAGGCGATAAACCGAATAGCTTTCAAATGTTCTGTCAGAATTCCAAGCTGGAGTTCCTGTTACAACTCTTCTATTTAAAGATGAACCGGTTAAACCGGAATTGTTAACTTTGTGGTTCATTGCAATATTATTATTTCTAGCTAAAGGACCATTATCGATACCCTGAGCTCTTACTAAAAAGTTATATGGGAATCCTGCAGGACCAACATCTAACCAATCGTTAGAACCGTCTGTCCAATCTGCAATACCCCATTGTGTACCTTCTTGGAATACGTATGGTTCATCAACACCATCATCAGTAGCAATAGCGGTAAATATGTTAGGTGTACAGATACCAACAAAGAATCCGTTTGGAGCATTTATTGGAGCAGGAAGAGTGTAAGTATTCCATTGATCATCAACATTAGGAACCGGATCCGATTCAAATAATAATTGATTTACATCAGGCATTCCGGTTTCATCTAAACCAAATAAGTAGATTACAGCTTCAGTATGAGCAGCTTCACTTGTTAAATACCAACTTACTTCATTGATAACAGCATTGTTCATATGTGAAGAACCCAATACTGATGAAGGATTAGAACCAAAACCTAATTGACTTGTTGCAACACCATCATCCCAACGGAATTCAACAACTTCAGTACCGTCAGCTGGAGATCTCCAAGTAATATCAGCATTGTTATCATTAACAGTAGCCACAACATCTCTTGCAGGATGAGTTACTTCGTCAACAACGATAGGTAAATCAACATCTGCATCACCAACATTAACGGTTGATGTATAAGTTTGATATCCGTCAACATGAACAGTAATCACATAATCATGACCTGAATAAACGCCAGGGATTGCGAATGCACCGCTAGCATCTGTAGTTGCAGTATATTCTTCATCATAACCGACTAAACTTATATCAGCACCTTCAGCAAGTTCTTCTGTATCACTTTTTGTTACAGTTCCTGTTACATTAACTGTAGGAAGTTGAACTAATGAAAAATCTAAAGTAGAAGTTTCATCTTCAACAACAGTAACAGCTTGTGTGTTATCTACATATCCGTGAAGACTTGCAGTAATATTATAATCTCCTTGTGGGAAATAAGCAAAGTTGTAATGACCATTTGCATCGGTCATAGTTGTTAAGTTAGTATCTTCACCGTGAATTGTAACGTTTGCTAATGGATTTGAATCGGCATCAACAACATCTCCGTTGAGTGTTCCCATTCCTTGAACATTCATAAATAAAGTACAATTAGGGAATACACTTTCTACAGTTCCTTCAGGTGGAGCTGTTGGATCACCGGGAGTGGAATCACTATAATAGCAAATAGATCTGTTAGGGTGATCTTCAGAAGTAGTTGTATAGAATTTATCAGATGAAGAATAATAATCACCATCTAAAGGTCTTTCTAATAATACTACTAAATTACCACCTGTATAAGGAATAGGTGTATCAAAAACAATATGTACACTACCGTCTCCGGTAACATAATCTAAAGTTCCTGAAAAAACTTGAGTTAATTCTGTAGAAGGAATCCATCCTGCAGAAAAATCTTGGGCAGTTGTTTCGCCAACCCAAACGTTAGCTTGTTTTGCCGGTAAATCTTCAGCAAAATTATAATAATATTGGATACCTTCAAGCAAACCACCAGCTTGAATTTCTTCAGGATAATACATTGTTTCACTTAAACTGCTTTTCCAGAAAAAGTTAATTGGATAATGATTTTGTAAATCTTGACCATTACCAATAGTAATACCTGTTGTACCTGAGTTTTGAACACCAATATTCAAATTAGGAGTTACATCGTTCCCGGCAAATTCATCACCTTCCAAAATTACCTTACCGTAAATAAAAGTATTTCCGGCTGTTTCAGGTGTCCAAGCAAGAACAACTTGTCCTTCAGCATTAGCGTCCAAAGCAGGACCGGCAACACTATTAAGTTCAACATCACCTTCACCCATTAATTTAACTATATAGTCAGATTGTGGATTTGAAGATGTGTTTTTTACAGTAACGGTATAATTTGTTTCTTGTCCTACAGTTGGAGTTACATTTCCGGTTACAGTTAAAGCAGCCATATCATTAGCCAAATTAGCCATAATATCTACTTGATAAATGTGCCAAAAATTAAAATTATAGGTTGTACCACCGGTACTTCTAAATTTTAATTGAATTGTTTGACCGGCATAATCTGTTAATGATAAAGGAAGATCTTCTCCTCCGGTAACACCCCAATCATCATTTTCATCAAGATTGTATGACCAAACAACGTTATCTTCCCCACCGGCAATAACGGATATTTCCATCATTTCACCAGTATCATCAGAATAGTCATCAATATATTGAGAAATAATCACATCACCTACATTTTCCGGTAATGTTATTTCCGGTGAAATTGCAGATAAATCATAATTTTCTACTGATGGGTTCCAATTAAGTTTAAGTTCACCACCACCAATTGACCAGTTTGAATCTAAAGTCCAAGTACCCGGATCTGTATCAAATGTTTCTGTCCAAGCAACTGTCTGTCCCCATAAAGCAAATGAGAACATTAATAAAAATACTACCACGCCGAGTTTAGTTCGACTCATAATTTCCTCCTCAGGAAATGTTTTGTGTTAATTTGTTAAACAATAAATAGTTAATTTTGACATTGAATTCCGACAAAATTAATAGCGACATTAAACAACGAAAATTTTCTTTCATAAAAAATCCTTATAATGTTTTTTTATTATATGACATTTTTAATAATCACAAATTGACTGTCAACTTTTTTATCACTCGACCTATTTTAGGCTGTTTATCTCACGTTTTCAAATAAGATGAACCAAAAAAAATCCTAATATTTATTAACACAAATAGATTGTACTCACTTGACTGACAACTTCCATATAATTATAAATAATAGAAGGTTACCTATCTGTCTATGGAAGATTTTCAAGATTATTTATCAAATAAAATACAAATAAACAACAGGTTTTTCCATTATTTTCCCTAAATTTTCCAGAAATTTACATATTGGCCACAAAGAGTACACTTTTTTAAATTTTGATATTTTTGATAGCAACAAAATAGATAATACCACTCGGATAACAGTCTTTAGTTAATTGATTTCCGGTTATTATTTTATTGGTTTATATAGAATTACGAAAGATTGTTAATTTATTATTTACAAACAAACAATCCGAGCATTATTTCTTATTTTACAATAAAAAAAATATTTCAACTTTCTATAAAAAAACTACCTTGAAGGTAGTTTTTTTTTAATTTTTTATTTTTTCCAATTGTTAAATTTCGTAATTTTTTAAGAACAAAAACAGCTCTTCATACTGAGAAATATAGGATGGAGACACATCAACCCTTAAGACAATTTCCTTAAAATTACTTATCGTTGTATAATTTCCCCAACCTTCAAAACTTTCCAAAATATATCCGAAAAACACCAAATCGCTTTTTGCTAATTTAATAATAAAAGATTTAGTACCGTCATCATTAATATATTTTTTTGCTATCTCAAATTTCATTTTAAAATAAGTTCTAATACTTCTGAAATATGTTTTACCGGAATCAATTTAATTCCCTTTTTAATTTCATCTTTTATTTCCGAAACATTTGGAAGATTTAAACTGGGAAAAATAACAGTAGTTTTACCGGCTCGTTTGGCAGCAATTAATTTTTCAGGCAATCCGCCAATTGGAAGTACGTCTCCACAAAGAGTAATTTCTCCGGTCATTGCGATTCGGGCATCTACTTTTCTATCAGACAAACAAGAAACTATTGCAGAAGTAATTGTTACCCCGGCTGAAGGACCATCTTTTGGAACACCACCTTCCGGAACGTGTAGATGTAGGTCATATTCTTTATAGAAATTAGGATCGATACCCAATTTTTCAGCATTTGTTCTGGCATAACTAAAGGCAGCTTCGGCAGATTCCTGCATAACATCCCCCAGATTTCCGGTAAGTTTTAATTTTCCACTTCCCTGCATTTTTACTACTTGAATTTGTAGAGTATCGCCACCGGATGCTGTCCAAGCCAAACCTGTTACAACGCCAATTTTATCTTCATTATTAACTTCAGAATAAAGATGTTTTTCAATCCCTAATAATTCAGAGACCATTTTTTTATCGACAACGATATTTTTTTCAATTTCCTCTTCAAAAAATTTCTTAACAATTTTCCTAACAATTGAAGAGATTTTCCTTTCTAAAGATCTAACTCCGGCTTCTCGAGTATATGATTGAATTATTTTTTCAACAGCATCCGATTCAAATTTTATATCCAAAATATTTTTTACTTCATATTTTTCCAAGATTTTTGGGATAAGGTGTTTCTCAGCTATCTTTAATTTCTCAAATTCCGTATATCCCGGTAATTCAATAACTTCCATTCTATCATAAAGTGGTTGGGGAATTTCGGATAAATTATTTGCAGTAGTTATAAAAAGCACGTCAGACAAATCATACCCAAAATCCAAATAATGATCTCTAAAGTCGTTGTTTTGTTCAGGATCAAGTACTTCCAGCAAGGCAGCGGAAGGATCTCCTCGAAAATCAACACTCATTTTATCAACTTCATCCATCATAATTAAGGGATTTTTCGTACCGGCTTTTATTAAACCGTTAATAATAATTCCCGGAAGAGCACCAACATAAGTTCGACGATGTCCGCGAATTTCAGCTTCATCTCTGACCCCACCCAAAGACAATCGAACAAATTCTCGTCCGGTTGCGGCGGCAATAGATTTTCCCAAAGATGTTTTACCAACTCCCGGAGGTCCGACAAAGCATAAAATCTGTCCTTTAACTTTAGAGGTTAATTTAATAATAGAGAGAAATTCTAAAACCCTGTCTTTAATTTTCTCCAAACCATAATGATCGGAATCCAAAACTTTTTTCGCTTTTTTTATTTCAATATCAAATTTTTCAGGTTCATTCCAAGGCAATTTCAGCATTGTTGTTAAATAGGTATAAAGAACATTATATTCTTGAAAATTATGATTCATTCGGGAGAGTTTTTTAATCTCATCTTCAGCTTTTTTCCTCGCTTCTTCGGAAAGATTTGTTTTCTCAATTTGTTTTTTCAAATCGACAAACTCAGTTTTTTCTTCTTCAGCATAACCCAATTCTTTATGAATTACTTTGAGTTGTTCATGCAAAAAATATTCTTTTTGACTTTTACTTAATTGTTGTTTAACTTGGCTCTCAATTTTTTTCTCTAATTTGAGAATTTGATTTTCTGCCGAAAGTTCTTTTACTAACATTACAGCAGTTTTGTAAATGTCATTTTCTTGGTAAATTTTTTGCTTTTTATGAATATCAATTGCTAAGTTTGTAAGAATGTAATAGATAATACTTTCTCTATTTTTTGATAACACATTAATAGGAATAAGAATTTCGTCGGGAATATTTGAATTTGATTTAACATAAATACTGAATAATTTAACTAAACTTCTAAAAGTTGCTTCAACTTCTTCAGTATTTTTTGATTTTGACTTAGGATACAAATCAATGTGGGCTTTCAGTATTTGGTCGAGTCTGAAAAAATGTCTAATTTTAATTCTTTCTTTACCTTGAAGTAAAACCTTATAATTTCCATCCGGTAATTTTAATTTCTGTAAAACCGAACACAAAGTTCCAACTCGGTAAAGATCTTTTGAAATTGGATCATCATCACTTAAAATATTATTTTTTTGGCTTACGACAACTATTTCACCATCACATTCAATATTTCTGTCTAACTCTTTAATAGCATTTATTGAAAATTCCCTTCCCACTAAAATTGGTGAAGAAATATCCGGAAAAATCAATTCATTCCTCAAAGGAACTACCGGGAATTTAAAACTTTCGTATCTATCAATACCTTCTATAATTTTATCTAAATCAGCATCATCTAGTTTTTTTCTCATTTTATCTCCAATTATGAAATCTGTAGTGGTCAACTTATAAATCTCGGTTATACTGTCAATTTGAAATTAGCCTATTAACTGATTTAAAATAGAACTAAATTTATAACACCACGTGTATCAAGGAAATATAAAACATTTTAATTTTAGCAATCTCGGCATAGTTCTGCTAAATAAATTATCCTAAAGTTAACCTTTTAGATTTTTTTACTCTTGACGATTTTCAACCTCTTAAAAAAATTATCTCAAAAAGAGGAATTAAAAAATTGAAAAAAAATAAATTAAGACTATATTCACAATTATTGTTTTTAAGTGCGACTATTCTGATTTTCATTTTTTTAGGAAATTCAAAAACTCATCTTATTTGCCCCAACAATGTTAATTGCGTATTATTCAGCAACTTACATTCATCATATTTCTTTTTATCAATTGGATTTATTTTGTCGATATTAATCCTAATTATAACAGCTTTCTTCGGAAGATATTTTTGTTCTTATGTTTGTCCAATCGGTACAATCCAAGATTTTATAGGCTTCAAAGCAAAAATGAAGCATCCTAAATTTCTTTTCTTTCTTAAATATATTATTTTATTCTCAATTATTATCGGGTCATATTTTAGTGGAAAAATTATTTACCAAAATGTCTGTCCGGTTGAATTTTTAGCAGGAAAAATTCCATATTACAACCTTGGATTTACCATTCTTTCAATTATCACACTCATCAGTATTTTTTGGAAAAGATTTTTCTGCACAACTTTCTGTCCGTATGCAGCTTTGATGAATATTACCCAATGGTTGATGTTAAAAATAAGTCAGGGAAAATTCCCCAAATCTCTTTCTCCGTCAAAATGCGTTCATTGTGGAATTTGCAAATCACATTGTTCATTAGATATCGAAGTTGATTCTAAAAATCCTTTTGATATTGTAGAATGTATCAGATGTGGCGAATGTTTAGATAGTTGCCCAATCCAAAAGAAAAATAAAAGGAATAGTTGATGAATAAATTTATTAAAATATTTTCTCTCACTCTCGTGCTGTTTTCCATTGGAATAATGGCATTATCCTCAACAAAAACATATTCTGTTTCTGCAAATAAATGTATCGGTTGCAATCTTTGCGTAACTGTTTGTCCGAATAATGCAATCGAAATGGTGAATGGAAAAGCGGTTATTGATATTGATAAATGTAATAATTGCGGTGAATGCGTAAAAGTTTGTCCAACGCACGCAATTTCATTATTTGACAAAAAAGATATAACTTCGGCAAAAGAATCAATTAAAGAAAAATCCTCTTTAGAAAAAGACACGGCAAAAAATAGCGTTTCCGAAAATCAAAAATCCGTTTTACAAACTAAGGTTTTACAAACGTCAGTTTCTCAAACTTCCAAAAAAGAAGTTATGAAAAAATCCGAACCCAAAACGCAAAAATCCATCCTAAAAAAAGTGAAAGAAATTTCAAAGAAAATATATTCCGTGAATCCCAAAAAATGTATTGCGTGTAAAATTTGTGTCCAAAAATGTCCGGTGAATGCTATTGAAATGGTGAACGGAAAAGCGGTTATCGATGTTGATAAATGTATTGAATGCGGTATTTGTGAAAATGTCTGTCCAACAAAAGCAATTTCTCATTCGCAAAAAATCATTGAAAAAACAGAACCGTTTTCAGATAAAAAAGCTCAAATTAAAAAGCCAATTCCAATCATCAAAAAAGAAAAATCTTCTTTGGAAAAAGACACGGCAAAAGATAGCGTTTCCGAAAATCAAACAAAAAATATTCCTAAAAAAACATCTCTATCTAAAACAATAAAAAAAAATAAATTACCTGATTTATAAATTCAAATGCGTTGGTTGTGGAGAATGTTCTTGTCCGTTTGGACTAATTCATAAATTTGTCATGGCTTATAATCAGCCAAATAAATAAAATATCGAGGAAAAATGTTTAAAATATTATCAGAAGGTTTCGGATTAGGAATCGCCACCGGATTAACTTGTTTAACAACTTGTTCTCCAATCTACATTCCTTTTTTGTTGTCGGAAAAAAGATCGATTTGGAATAGTTTTTTAAAAGTGATGGAAATTTCAGCCGGAAGATTCATCGCTTACACTGCTTTTGGTGCCATCGCCGGTTTGGCAGGTTCAACCATCTCAAGCATTAACAGAGACATTTTCACTGCAATTGCCTACATTATGATTTCAACTTATCTCTTGGTTACAGCTTATCGAACTCATCAAAAATCAAAAATGTGCGTAATCCCTAAATTCTCAAAATTCACTCAAAATGCCTTTTTATTAGGATTTATTACAGGCATAAATTTCTGCCCTTCCTTCTTACTGGCAATTTCCGAAGCAATCAGTATCGGAGGAGCTTCCGGAGGAGCTTTATTGTTTATCGGATTTTTTGGCGGAACCACAATTTATTTAATTCCCCTAATTTTTGTGGGTGGAATTTCCAAAATTAAAAGAATGCAAGGTGTGGCAAAATGGTTGTCGGTTATGATTGGGATTTATTTCTTATTTGTAGGTATTCAAACCGGTTATCGCTACATTTCTCATCGCCAAACCAAAACCGAAGTTAACGCTCAATATTTGGATGTTTTTGCCCCAAAACAAGGTTTAACTATTGTTTGCGACAAAAGTGATGTGAAATATTTTATGGCATTACGAGATTCCTTAAAAAATAACTACAACGGCAAAGTCGATTTGGTTTTCCAAAATGAAGGAAAAATATCCGGAAAAGTAATCTTTATCCAAAAAAATGTTTGGATTAAAAATAAAGAAAAATATCAGAAATATAATAAAGTTATTATTGATGATAATTATGATATTTCAACAGCTATTAATCATTTAAAATCTCACGTTTTTAAAACCTCCAAACCATTGGAATGGAAATTCGAAAACAATAAGTAGAAGGATTTTGATGTTTTAAAAATAAACTTTAGTCTATCGCATTTTGTGTTTTAAAACTTCATAACTTGCAAAGTTATGGTACAAAAAAAGAACCGGCAAAACCGGTTCTTTTAATTTATACCAACTTTTTTTAGCCAACAACTCCGGCTTTAATCAAATCATGCATGTGCAACATTCCAATCGGAGATTTATTTTCATTCACAATCGGAAGCATGGTAATTTTATGATCTTCCATCAAAGTAAGAGCATCAACCGCCAGCATTTCCGGTGAACCGAAAAGCGGATTTGCCGTCATTATTTTTTTGACATTCAAAGTTTGAGCATTTTGAAAATTGGACAAAATCCTTCTCAAATCACCGTCTGTAATTATTCCAATAAGTTTATTATTTTCTGCAATAGATGTGCATCCAAGACCTTTGGAAGTCATAACAAGCAAGGCTTCACTAAAAAGAACGTCTGATGTAACAACCGGATTTTCATCATTAATATGCATCAAATCTTTAACTTTCAGAAGCAATTTTTTACCAATTGTTCCACCCGGGTGAAACTTAGCAAAATCGTTAATTTGGAAATTTTTTTTACGGATAAGAGTAATCGCCAAAGCATCTCCAATTGCCAAAGCAACCGTAGTGCTTGAAGTCGGTACCAATCCAAACGGCTCATATTCTTTTGGCACAAAACAATCCAAAACAACATCTGCATTTTTCGCCAATTCCGAATTTTTATTACCGGTTATTGCGATTATGGGAATTTTGTTAAATTTAACATAAGGAATCAAAGAGACCAATTCTGAAGTATTTCCGGTATAAGAAATCGCCAAAAATACATCTTCAGGAGAAATTATCCCCAAATCTCCGTGCAATCCTTCTGCTGCATGAAGAAATATTGAGGTTGTACCGGTACTTGCCAAAGTGGCAGAAATTTTTCTTCCGATTAATCCGGTCTTCCCCATTCCGCTAACAACAATTTTTCCTTTGCAATTTAGCAAAATATCGACGGCTAATTTTACATTTTCATCAATTTTCTCAGCAGCCAATTTTATGGCATCAGCTTCAAAAAGCATTTCCTTTTTTATGGATTCTATAGTTTCCAAAAAATCTCCTTATTCATCATCAAGAATTTCAGCTAATAATTTTTCGCGAGCATCGATAAAGTCCATTTTACCTAAATCTCCCTCGATATGTTTTCTAACCGATACTTGATTCGATTCCTCTTCATCTTTTCCGACAATAAACATATATGGAACTTTTTGCAATTCAGCTTCGCGGATTTTGTAGCCAACTTTTTCACTGCGAACATCTACTTCTGCTCGAATTTTTTTCTTACGCAATTTTGATTCTATTCGTTTAGCATAATGAATATAAGTATCTGAAATCGGAATAATTTTTACTTGAACAGGTGCTAACCAGATTGGGAAATTTCCGGCATGGAATTCTATCAAAGTACCGAAAAATCTTTCTAATGACCCAAGTAAAGCTCGGTGAATCATATAAGGACGATGAGCAACATTATCTTTTCCAATATAATCCATATCGAATCGTTTCGGAAGGTTGAAATCAAATTGAATAGTACTGCATTGCCACAATCTATTCAAAGCATCTTTAATTTTAATATCTATTTTCGGACCGTAAAAAGCACCGCCACCGTTATCAATTTCAAAGTCAATATTATGTTTTTCCAAAGCTTTTTCAAGCGAGCTTGTTGCTTTATCCCATTGTTCAGGATCACCAACAGATTTGTTTGGTTTTGTTGAAAGATAGATTTTAAATTCTTCAAAGCCAAATTTTTTCAACATACTTAAAGAAAAATCGATAATCTTCTCAACTTCTTCTTCCAACTGGTCTGCAGTACAAATAATGTGAGCATCATCTTGAGTAAATCCGCGAACTCGCATCAAACCGTGTAAAGTTCCGGATCTTTCATAACGATAAACAGTACCCATTTCAGCATATTTAATTGGCAATTCCCGATAACTTCTTTTTGAAGATTTGTAAATAGCGATATGAAAAGGGCAATTCATCGGTTTAAGATAATAATCTTGTCCATCTACTTTTATTGGGGCATACATTGAGTCACTATAAAAATCCAAATGACCGGATGTTTTCCAGAGTTCAGCTTTTCCGATATGAGGCGTATAAACCAATTTGTATCCGGCTTCCCAATGTTTATCTTTCCAATATTGTTCAATTGTAGATCGAATAGATGCACCGTTTGGATGCCATAAAACAAGTCCGGCACCGATTTCATCCGAGATGGAAAACAGGTCTAAATCTTTTCCGATTTTTCGGTGATCTCTTAATTTTTTTTCTTCCAAATCAGCAATATATTTTTTCAATTCTTTTTTTGAGGGGAAACTAATTCCGTAAATTCTTTTCAGCATTTTATTTTTTTCATCACCACGCCAATAAGCTCCGGATGTTTTCAAAAGTTTGACAGCTTTAATCTTTCCTGTATGAAGAATATGCGGTCCGCGACAAAGATCTACAAAATCACCTTGTTGATAGATTGTGATAATATCATCTTCAGGAATTTCATTAAGAATTTCAACTTTATAATTTTCATTCTTATCTTCAAATATCTTTAACGCTTCCGCACGAGTTACTTCTTTTCTAACAAATTCGAGATTTCTTTTTGAGATTTCTTTTATTTTATCCTCAATAGATTTTAGGTCTTCGTCTGAGAATGATTTTTCGCGATCAAAATCATAATAAAAGCCATTTTCTATTGAAGGTCCGATTGTAACTTTAACTTCCGGCCACAATTCTTGAACAGCTTGAGCCATCACATGAGCTGTGCTGTGCCAATAGGTTTGTTTACCTTTTTCCGTATCAAATGTATGTAAGATTAATTTAGAATCTTCTGTAATTGGGGTTGTTACATCAACTAATTTTCCATTAACTTCTGCACAAATTGTTCTTAATGCTAATTGATGACTTATTTTTTCAGCAATATCCAAAGGGGATATTCCGGACTTATACTTTTTAACCGAGGCATCCGGAAACGTAATATTAATTTTCATGACGAGCTCCTTCTTTTATTTCTTTCTCCAGATTAGCAGCAACCTGATCTAGAGCTTTTTTCGGTTCTATTGAACCTCTGAGAACTTTTTCTATAACTTTTTCTTTTAAATTTTTTCGTGTTTTATACCATTGTTTAATTGGTGGTTCAAAAGTAGAGTAATTCAATTGGTCATAAACGGAAGCGATTTCCGGATTATATTCCAATATTTTCTTTAAAGATTCTTCTTTGAAAGCACTTTTTCTAACCGGCATATAATATGTTAAAGTTGACCACTCGGCAGTTTGTTTACTATCTGTAAACCATTTGATAAATGTCCAAGCAGCCCTTTCATTTTTCGTATCCTTCTTATTAAAAATTGCGATATTAGTTCCGCTAATAATATTCTTTTTTGTTTTATTCACAGGAATTGCACTGATCCCAAGATTAAAATTTATCCCGTTTCGTTTCATAAAAACCATTGAAACGCTTGAACCTTCCATCATTGCTACTTTTTCAGCAAGAAAATCATTCTGGCCATTATAACCTGTTGAAAGATACGCAACTTGATATTTATTCAATAAATCGCTTAAATAATTCAAAGCTTCAACTCCATACTTTGAATTAAAAAGAGGTTTTGTATAATCAGAATTCATTATCTGACCGCCGGCTTGCAAAAGTAAATTCTCAAATTGCCAGCTGTCAACGTTGAAAGTCGTACCATAAATAGTTGGTGCGTCTTGACCTGCTTTTCTTTTTGTAATAACTTTGCAATCTTCAATAAAATTGTTCCAAGTCTTAGGAGGCAGATTCGGGTCCAAATTATTTTTAAAAAACATATCTTTATTATAATACAAAACTCTCACACTTTTATTAAATGGAAATGAATACATTTTCCCGTTTATCATATTACTTTTAATAAATATGGGATAAAAATCATCAAGATCTTTTTTGGAAAATGTTGAGTCGGCATCCATCAAATCATCAATGGATTTTAAGATATTTGCATCTACCATCTTAGCTGTCCAAGATTCAAAAACCTGAGCGATATCCGGCTGAGTTCCTGCTTGAATAGAAGCCATTATTTTTTGGGAAAGAGCGGTATAATTTCCCATTGAGATTGCTTTAATGTAAATTTTGGAATGAGAATCGTTAAATTCTTTTATCATAACATTTAACGCATCACCCAAAGGTCCGCCGAGAGCGTGCCAAAAAACAATTGTTATTTTATCATTATTTACGTTTGTTTTCTTTTTTGAACAGCCTGAAATGATAACTAAAGATATAATAATTAAGATAAATATTCTTTTCACTTTTTAACTTCCTATTTTTTTTGTATAAACTAAAAATTCCCTTTGTTGCGTCAAATACTTTATTAAATTAATCTCAAAATTTGATGGAACAGCTTTGAAAAGTTTGAAGTTAGCAAAATAAAAAAACCAATTTGGTTTTTCAAAAATAAATTTTCCTTGATTTTTCTGTTGTTATTCCAAAGCCATTTCAAAAAATTACAATTATTTTTTTTACTATTTATGAATATTTTAGCAAAAAAAATCCCTCAATTGAGGGATTTTCCTTTTAATTTCCAGACTATTTAAGCATAGCCATTTTATGAATACTTGATTCGTTGCCTGAATTTATTCTAACAAAATAAATTCCGCTGGCTTGAATCTTATTATTATCATCTTTACCATTCCAAACAATATTATGTTCTCCGGCTTTCATTGATTTCTTAGCTAAATTTCTTACAATTTGCCCTTTGATATTATAGATATCAACGCTAACGTCGCTATTATTTTTCAAAGTAAAAGAAATTGTTGTTTGAGGATTGAAAGGATTTGGGTAATTTTTTACAGTGAAATTATTTACAGGAGCATTTGTCGAAGGATCATCATTACCAACCCATCCTGCCGGAGCAGCTCCACCAAAAGCACCCATATCACCGGCTGTTGTACCCATAGCAGGGAATAATGCATAACCGGCATTAGTTGGATCTTCAGGATCATTGTAAATATTGGAAGGACTTGCAGTATCTATACAAGGCGATCCTTCAAGTAAAAACCATTCCGCATTAGTTGCATCGGTTGTTGCACCCGGAGTAGCAGTTGGATTGCTAAACATTGGATTTGCATCTATATTTCCTTCCCCATCAGCACCACCTGCAATATCACAATAATTAGCGGTAAATGAGCCACTAATCAAATTAACCTCAACTCCACTATTATACAAAATATTGTTGAGAGAAGTAACATCTGAATTGAAGATAAATACATTCGCACCGGAAGTTGCACTTGTAACCCAGTTTTTCGCAATTGTATTGTTGTTAAATGTAACATCACTTTCATTTTTAAAAGCGAGAATTCCAAGATTACCGGTATTATTTACAATTACGTTATTGATAATGATTGGAGTACTATTTGTACAAACAATGCCTGCAAAATTATTTAGGGAAGTATTGTTATGCACCCAGTTTTTTGAAAAAGTAACCATATTGGCAGTTGTAAATTCTACAGCAGCTTTGGAAGTTGTATTGTTTTCCGCAATCTCACAGCCCGATACATCAACTACCGAATTTTCAATTTGTAAAGCTGATATTGTGGCATTTTTAATAACACAATTATAAAGGTGATTATTTTCAGAACTATCTTTAATTCTCAAACCTTCCCAACCTGTTTCACTATGAAAAACAACCGGATCTTCACCTAAAGTACCGGCGTTAATTAATCCGTTAATCTCCAATTTCGCTCCATCAGCAACTAAGATTTCAACACCGGGTTCGATATTTAAATGGAATCCGGGAGCAACTGTTAAATCACCTGTAATTACGTATGGATTGTTTGTATTAACCCAAGTACCGTTTACATTTCCGGAAACGTTTGAAGATTCTGCAACGTGAATGTAACCGGGAACATTTCTTGTATCTTCTTCGCCTGAATTAGATACGATATGAAGCGTTATATCATAATCACCGGCTTCAGTATAAGTGAAAGAAGGATTTTCTTCCGTGCTATCCCAATTACCATCACCATCCAAATCCCATTCATAAGAAGCAATATTTCCTTCCGGTAAAGCCATACTGTTAAATTGTACATCTAAATTAGCAGGACCACTTGAAATATTTGATGAAAATAAAGCAACCGTTCCGCTAAAACCTGTTTTTTCGGCTTGATAAATTTTATGATTTCCACCATAGCTTTGAACCAACATAACCGCTTTTAAAGAACTTAAACTCCAATCGGAATTGATATCCAAAGCGTGTGAAAAAGTTCCTGTATCACCAACATTAACTAAATTAAAATCATCATATTGATAAGCTGCAACCGTACAGAAATATTCGGTTGTTATATGACGAGTTAATAAAAAAACAACTTTATTGTTTGTACCGGATAAAGCACCGGTAACTTCAACATCACCGCTGACAACAAGTTGACCTTGAGCATTCAAGTTCATTGCCATATTTGTGATAGCAATAGGAGCATCCGTTCCGATAATTTGATTATATTTGCTTTGATAACGTGGGAAAGTATTTCCACCACCTATATCCGGTGTTGATCCTTGGAATTGTACATGAGGAATACCGCTTACTCCGTACATTCCACCACGAGGAGAATATCCGGGACTTGCGTTATCCGTATCGCCTTCCCAGAACATTGGAATAAAATCATCAGGATAAGTATTTGCCATTTGTAAAAGCCCAGCCCGAGCTTGTGGACAGTAACTTCACCAAGATTGCGTAAAAAGTTCCGCAACTACTTTAATTTGTGTTGCACTTAACATTGCCGTAAGCATAATAAGCATACTTACAAAAATAAAAATCTTTCTCATTTTTCCTCCTATTTCATTAAGATCATTTTTTTGATTGGTGAATTTTTCACATTCATTTTGTAGAAATATATTCCACTGCTAACTTTTTTATTATTTGAGTCAACGCCATTCCAAACTACATTTCCTTTACCATTATTTACTTTTAAATTACTAAAAGTTTTAATTTTCTGACCAAGAAGATTATAAATACTTAGACTTGGGATAAGATTCAAATCTTTAGAAATTGTATAACTGATAGTTGTTTCAGGATTAAACGGATTTGGATAGTTTTTAAGACTAATACTTTGATTAATATTTACATCATCAGCATTTGGGGTTGCATCAGCTGTTTGAAAATGAAAATTAATGATTTCAGGTTCAGTTAAAGATGGAGCATTAATCTCGAAATAATAATCAAATCCGGCAGCTTGATCAATACCTAATACTTGAATATCAAAATCAATTGTTGCATTTTGAGGGAATTCAAAACTCCATGCCGGCATGTGAGAAGAATGACATCCTTGATTGTCTCCCATTGCATGACACCAAACAAGATTCCAATTTTCAGGAATATTTGTACTTACAATTTGAACTGTGAATGTATCTGTTGCACCTAAATTGGTTACATGAAAAGCTTCACCTTGATAATTATAATCTGTACCATCCCAAGCCTGTCCGGTTTGGTTGTGACCAAACGGTAAATCAACTTGCAAATCTGCAAATAAAACAGTTGCAAAAACGATTAAGACCGTAATTAATAGATATTTTTTCATAACTCTCTCCTTTTTTTAGAATGTTGTATTTATTTCTAACTTAACACCTTGAAATTCTGATTGGTATCGGCAAACACCATTTCTGCAAACTTTTCCGCCTTTTTCTTTTCCGGCAAATAATCGGACATCGGAATGAATAGCATCGATAGAAACAGTAAATTCTCCACCAATCCAATATTTCCCATCATCTTTATCGGTTTTATCACCATATTGGTTTTCCACTGTAAGAGAAAAGGAATAATTATTATATCCGATATCAGTTTGAATTTTCGGCTCATAATGAGTAACTTCTCCGCTAAGATTATCGTGTTTAACAATCTCATAAAATGATTCAATTAAGATCGGAAAATTTCCGATTTGAAAATCATAATCAATTTCCGGAGTAGTTTCTTTTATCCAATTTGTCGAGACATCACTCAATTCTTCCAGATCGGCATAAATTAATTTCAAAGTTGAAGATTCAAAATCATGCGAATATTCGGCATATAAATCTTCTTGTCTGATTTTATAATTTTTTGACCAACCTTCGGCATAATTTACCAAAAACGAATGTGAATCATCAGGGACAAAGTGCAGTTCTCCCATCAAACCTTGTTCGTCTTTACCACTTTCCCAACTATCATTAATCGGTTCACCGGAATGGTTAACAGTAGGTAAATCGGAAAGCTTATAATTAAAATTCCAATAATTTTTATAAGAAGTTAAAAACGTAAATTTCCCAATATAAAAAGTTCCGGTTGCGTATAAAGCATGACCGTCTTTAAATTTAGAATTTATTTGATCACTTATTTGAGATTTAGCGTATTCAGATTTGAATTCAAATTTTTCAGAACTCCATGAAACTCGTCCGGAGTAAATTTTTCTAAAAAAATATTTATCTGTTTTATTATCTGTAACATCTTTTTCTTGATTGATCTTATCCAAAACAAAAGCGGAAGCTAATCTTAAATCGCCGAACAAGTTGTATTCAAAATCAACCGCACCGAGAAAATCATTTTTATCTTCGTCAAAGTCATTATCCATAATTCCGCCGAAAGTTTGAAAAGTTATATTATCATTTGTAAATTGAAAATAACCGCCTTGAAGACGCGTGTCATTGTCAAAATCCTTATCATAATAATTATGAAGAATCATTCCGGAACCAATTGAAGCTTCGTAATAACCACCTTTCACAAAAAGATTGTCAGATTCATATTGAAGAAAATAGTCATCAAAATAATTATCGTTTTCTTCATTTCCGGCTTGATCAACATCTAAAAATCTATCAAATTTAGGATGGAAATAATCGTATTTTAATCCGGCTGATAATTTTGAATATTGCAATTGAAGAGATAATTTATCATAAAAATACGATTTATATTTGTCTCCCAAATCTCTATCGATAAATTGCGTTTCATTTAACCCGCTAACATTTACTGATTCCGCATAAAGTGAAAATACGTTAGTCAATAAGAGTAAAAACAACGCGTTAAAAATATATTTTTTCATCAAATTCCTCTCTATTTGTGTGCTTTTTTCCATTTCTCTATTTCGAGAAGAAGATGTTTTTCATCGCCACGTTTATAACCTGTATGAACTGTAACAATTTCGCCATTTGGAGCAATAACTACAGTATGAGGAATATCAACAACGTTAAATAATTTGCGAACTTTCCCTCTGGAATCAAACAATGTCTCAAAAGAAAATCTGTTTGATTTGATAAAAGCTTTTGCCTTATTTTGAGTTCTCGGTCTATCGGTACAAACAGCAAGTACATTGATATCATTATGTTTTTTATCAATTTTATTCAAACCGGGAAGTTCTTTTTTGCAAGGAGCACAAAAGCTTGCCCAAAAATCAAGAATGACAAAATGTTTATCAATTTTTTGTGAGAGATTAACCCATTCCCCTTTCATATTTTTTAATTTGAATTCCGGAGCTTTGTCAATCGCACTCAAATTTATCAATAATATAAATAACCCTGCTACAAGTATAATCTTTCTAAAATTCATTTTCTATCTCCTTAAAACCATTTTTTCCATAACATTATAAACTTTACTATTGGAATCATAAGACGATCCCATTTTTTGAATCCAAACTATCAAAGAAGCATCATCGGGAATATCGGATTTATTTCCCAAATCCAAATTAACAGTACCGGAGTTTTGAGCCAAAGCAATTTTCCCGCCGGATATCGCAACATTATGCAAATCTTCTCCTGACATATTATGATAATCTGAATTTAATTTATCAATAACAACAAATTTTAAATAAAGATTATTTGTATCCAAATCAGAATCATATTTTACTTCAGCACTTAAATTTTCGTCATTCTGCGTAAATTTTTTAATCAAAATACTGACGTTTTCAGAAGTATTATAATAAGGAGAAATTATGGTATCCATTTCTTCGGAAATTCCCGGATGGCCATCTTCAATACTATCTTCACCTTGGAAAAATGCCGAAGGATAGGCTGTAGCATTATAAAAATTATATGCATCCAAAACAGGTGACGGCATTAATTCATCATAAGCATGATATTCCATATAAATCAACTTTGAGGAATATTTTAATTGCAGTTCATGAAGAGCATCTTCAGAATAAGGACAATTTGGACACCAAGTTGCAGTAAATAATTCAACCATAACTTTTTGATTTCCATATTGATTTCCATAAAATTTAAAGTTGCCGTTTTCATTTATAATGTAATCTGTAAGTAATGTGTCTTCGATAACTACCTGAGTATCAATCGTTATCTTCTTTAAGATATAAGTAAATTCTACGTCGGAAACAAAATTTATTGAATCCGCTTCCAAGCGAATAAGACAATCAATAGAACTTTCAGTAAGAAATGAGATCATCCCGTCTTTATCTAACTCATCATTTTGATAATCATCGCGGAACATAGCTTTTAATTGTTCCAAAGAACCGTTATAAGCATTTGCCAAATTATCTTTAAAATTTGTCTTAAATTCTTCCAAATCTTGAGAATTCTTTACCTCGAAAGTATGTTCAAACCGATCACAAGAAGTAAGAAATAATACTATTGTAACCGCAAATAAAGCTAAAAGTCTTTTCATAAAATCCTCTATTTATCCAATTTCTTGAGCATATTAAGAACCATATCTTTGGTAATCAACTCAGGTAGAACTTCCGGTTCGTCTTTACCGGGAATATACATTATATATAAAGGAACTCCGGCTCTTTTGAATTTACGTAACCACTCGTTTATAATCGGATCACGTTTTGTATTATCTCCTCTCAACAAGACAACATTATGATCTCTAAAAGCTTTTTGAATTTCATCAGTATAAAGCACAACTTTTTCGTTTGTTTTACAAGTCATACACCATTCGGCACCAAAATCAATAAACACAGGTTTCCCGGCATCTCTTAATTCCTGAACTTTTTCAGGAGAAAAAACTCCCCAATTGCCTTTCGTTGAAGAAACCATTTCGGTTTTATTTGAAGAAGAATCGTTAAATCTCAATAAGAACATCCCGGCAAATACTGAAATTAAAACAGCCAAAATTGCCATTACCCATTGTTTTTTATGAGGGATATGCGGGCGAGTCCAACGTCCGAACATCCAAGCAGAAAAAGATAAAATAAGCAAAAACCATAAAATATTAAAAGTCCCATCTCCACCAACTAAGAAATATAAGGTTCTTAAAAGGAATAAAGCGGTAGCAAATAATAAAAATCCCATTACTTCTTTGAAAACATTCATCCATTCGCCCGGACGAGGAATAATTTTTATTGCAGCCGGCCAGAAACCAATTAATAAAAATGGCAATGCCAAACCTAAACCTATCAAAATAAAAATCGCTAAAATCATCAAAGGTGGTTGGGTAAATGCAAAACCTAAAGCAGCTCCCAACATCGGCGCAGTACAAGGAGTGGCTAATAATACCGCAAAAATCCCACTTAAAAAAGAACCCCAATGTCCCTGTTTTTGCGAAGCTTGAGTCGCTTTATTCATTCCGGGAGCATTAAAAATTAAGACGTCAAACATTGAAAGAGCAAACACAAAAATCATAATTAATAGAGCCATTACAAATCCGGGTGATTGGAATTGGAATCCCCATCCCACCATTTCACCGGAAATTTTTAGGAAAATAACAACTGATGCCATTACAATAAATGAAACTATAATTCCGGCAGTGTACATCAAAGAACCTTTCAGAATTTCTTTTTTATCTTGATGACTTTGTTTAACCAAGCTCATTGCTTTAATTGATAACACTGGTAAAACGCATGGCATCACATTAAGAATTATACCACCGAGAAATGCCATTAATAAATATTTTAGAACAGCACTAATTGGAGCTTTTTTGGCTGGAAGTGGTTTCTCATTTTCCGCAGGGACATTATTGATATCATATTTTTTATCATATTTGATATTCAAAGTAAATTCTTTTTCATCAGGAAACATACAAGTTCCGGAATCAAGACAAGCTTGGAAACCGGCAAATATTTTTAATGGTCTGGAATCTGTATATTTTTTTAGGAATGTAAACTGTCTGGTCAATTTCATTTGACCATGATAAACTATATCACCATCAGCATCTTTAACGCCTTTTGGATAAATTGTAGGTTCCAGTTTTAACCAGTCAACACTATCAGCATCAACGTATAAATAATCTTTTTGAAGCGTAATGTGCATTCCCTCAGGAATTTGGTAGCTTGCGACAATTTTATTTCCGACAATTTGAGCTGTAACTTTTACTTCAGCTTTCTTTTGTTCTCCGGCAAATAATGACATACTGATAAGCATTATTAGTAATAGTGAAATTTTTCTCAATTATTCCTCCAACTTTTTATTTCTTTATGCAATAACCAGTCCAATTTTAAGAAACCGATTTATTCTTTTTTTTTATTTTTTTTAAGTAATCTTCAAATTTCATTGCTTTCTCCCAATAATATTCGAAAGTTCCCAAAAGTGTTCTTGCCAAATCGGAATGTTGAACAACCATATAGGTAAGATTCATTTCCGGATTGATTTTATTTATCATGGAAAACATCACTGCTTTCTCGTCATAAATATGCATTTTAATCGGCAAAGTTTCCATAATCCTAATTTCCTCACCCATTTCAATATCATATTCCATTTGTTTAATAAAAGTTCTAAAATCTCTTTCACCGGGCTCATAAATTGATTTATATTTTACACCTCGGCTCATAGATTCCATTTGGGCATCATTTATATAAACAGAGTCAGTATCCATTACATAAGGTGCTTTACAAAATGAATAGACAAATTCTTGTGAAGCGTATTCAAGCTCTTCATAACGATTAAAGATGGTTTTCCCGGTACTATAAACTTCGATAAAATCCAATGGCGAAGGATCTTCCTTTTTATTTTGAAAATACGGGATTAATTCATCTTTAAGTTTTGACATCATCTCAATGCGTTTTTTTTCTGAATCGATAATAGAAGTAAAAGCATTTTCAGGATTAATTGCTTCGTATTTTCTAACTTTTCCTTGTCTTTCAAAAACAACTCCTTTACTAACCAAAGAAGCTAATATCTCATAAACTCTCGATCTACCAATATTTGATATTTTAGCAATCTCAGTAGCCGTAAAACACTGATTTCTCAGCAGGTTACAATAAACTATCGATTCGTTCTTTGAAAAACCAATTTTCTCTAACTTTCCAATAAACTTTTCCATTTCATCTCACTTGTTGTATTTTTTATGACAACAAATAATCGAGATTTATATTGTCAATAAAATAATTACATTCCCTATAATTTTTCTATTGAAAAACAGTAAAACGGAATCTTTACGGAAAGTTGGATAGAATGTTAAAGGTAAAAAATTTGCAGATTAGCATTTATAAAAATTATTTCTTAGAATCTATTGGAATAAAATATCTTTTTCCGGCACATTTGGTTAAGATAACAGATTGCAAGGATTTATAACTTCTTGCGAAACCGTCATTATTAATTCAAAGATAGATTTTATAGTTTATTTTGAGATTCACCTGTTTGAACTTGAAATTTATTCTTTTTTGAGACATCATCATATTTTTTCAATGGCGAATCTTTATCCAAATGATTTTTCACAATTTCAAGAACAGCTTTTTTTCTATCTTTTGACCATTTTAGTTGATAAGCGATTTTATCGGCAATTTCCGCTCCCAACAAAGCGTGATGAATATAATTGCTTCGGTCGGTTTTATCTGTTCTTACAAATGGCTTTCCAATATCATGCAACAGGGCAGCCCATCTTAAAATAATATCTTTTGGAGTTGCCATAACGGTTTTTAGCGTATGAATCCACAAATCAAAATCATGGTAAGGGCTGTTTTGATCATATTTGTATTGTAACGATAATTCCGGGATGATATAGTTAAACAGCCTATTTTTCATCATAAAATTTAGCCCGATTTCGGGATTTTCAGAAAGCAAAATTTTATCCAACTCCATCATCCAACGTTCACGACTGATAAACAAAATCCTAAAAGAATTTTCCTTTATTTTTTCTTCCAAATTAGGTTCGACTTCAAAATTCAATTGAGACATAAATCTGGCACATCTTAACATTCTGAGTGGATCTTCTTTAATTCTTTCTTGAGGATTTCCGACACTTCGAATCATCTTATTTTTCAAATCTTTTTGCCCGTCAAACAAGTCAATTAAATCACCATTTTTCCAAGCCATAGCATTAATTGTAAAATCTCGACGTTTTAAATCATTTTCTATATTTTGAACAAAATCAACTTGCGGTTTTCGATTATTTTTAGAATATTGTTCCTGTCTGAAAGTTGTTATTTCAACAAATTCACCATCTATCTTGCAACCAATCGTCCCAAATTTTTTACCAATAAGATAAGCTCTTTTCCCGGCAGCTCGCACCAATTTTTCGATTTCATCAGGAAAAATAGGCGTTGTAAAATCATAATCTTTTGGTTCTCTTCCTAATAAAATATCCCGAACAGATCCGCCAACAAGATAAACCGGATTTACAATTTTACTCACTTTATTATATAATTCTTCATATTTTTCCATAATCCCTCAATTCCGAATATTTTTCTTCATTCATTTTTCTCCGAATTCTAGGTCAAGATTTTTGTTTCAAACTTCCATTCTCCCAAAAAAAATCGAAATAGTAGAGACGCCCAAATTGGGCGTCTCTACTATCAAAGAATATTTTAACAGGTTGAGGATTAATAAACAATCTGGCAGATTGTGCTACTTGGTAATTTGCGGATTTATTTAACAATCTGGCAGATTGTTCTACTACACAATTTGCTTGTGTTGTTTGAAAAATATCGGGGGGATGACAAGTTTGCTTTAAATAGGTGCAATGGCGGACACTGCCACGTTCATCTTGCGTTTCTTCTTGCTTGGCGAGTAAATGTGTTACAGACTTATTCACAACATTAAATCAATAATTACTTTTTAGTTTTCGATTGTATCTCAAGCTTTTCAACGTTTTTATCTAATACCAAAAGTTTCATTTGATAAATTGCTATTAAATTTAATTTCTTAAGTCTTTCACTTTGATCAATTGATTCGTAGATAAAATGTGCATTCAAATTTTCAAGATTAGAAAGGCATATTAATTGAGAAATATTGGCATAATCTCTGATATTTCCCTTTTTATTTGGATTCTCATCCCGCCATTGTTTTGCTGTTTTACCGAAAAGAGCCATATTTAAAATATCAGCTTCTGTTGCATAAATAATACTCATTTGCTTTACCGTTAATTCTTTTGGAATTAGATTTTCTTTTATTGCATCTGTATGAATTCTGTAATTGATCTTAGTTAGATTACGTTTAATATCCCAACCGAGTTGTTTTTGTTCTTGTTCTTTTAAACGTTGAAATTCTTTGATTAAATATATCTTGAACTCCGGACTGATCCACATACCAAATTCAAATGCTATATCTTTATGAGCGTAAGTTCCGCCATATCGCCCGGCTTTTGCTTTTAGACCAATTGCATTCGTTTTAGCAGTCCATTCTTTTACACTGATTTTGTAACTATTCAAGCCTGCCTGATTTCTAATTGTGGCATATTCGCCATAATTAAAATTTGGATTATAGATACGTTCCCAAATGCCAAGAAATTCAACAGTATTTCTATTTCTAAGCCAATCAGAAATAAAAAAATCACCATCTTTAGCTTTTAACATATCTGTTAGTGAAATGTAATCTTCATCATTTATTGAAGTTATATTTATTTCAATATCTTGCACATTTATCTTTTTACTTTTCATTATTCAATCCTTTCATAATTATTTTAAAACTTCTTAACATAACTTTGAAAACTTAATTTATGTCAAATAAAAGAAATTTGGGGTATTATTACAACATCATTTATTCGTAATCATCTAAAATTCTACCACCTTTTAGTATTCATTCTTTCCTTCATTTGTTGCTCGATTTTTTATAACAGATGCAGCAGCAGAGGGTAAATCAAAAGTTAAATCATATTATCAAAAAAAATTTCCATATCATCAACATCTGAATCGGACAGTTGAGAACCTGTTGGCTCATTGGGCTTGGATTGCTTTGTTACCCCAATCATTTCAACAGAATCATTTTCTTTATTTTCTGATAAAATTTGGTTTGAAGTTTATAGAAGAAAATTCCGGAGCTAACTTCTTCTCCATGATTATTCTTCCCATTCCAAATAACCGAATGGTCACCTTCGGAAAATTCAGCGAATGTTTTTACAATTTGCCCTTTTACATTGTAAATAGATAATTTTCCAACCTCATTCTTTTTAACTGAAAATTTTATTGTTGTAGTTGGGTTGAATGGATTTGGATAATTACCTTTTAATTCTGTTTTTGTCAGAATTATTTCTTCAGAATTTGAAGTAACATTTCCTGTTGAAAATGTGAAAAAATCCGATATAGCTTGATTTCCTGTAGTATCTTCTGCGATTACTCTCCAAAAATACTGAGTATTGGTACTCAAATTATTTGGCATGATAAAAAGTGTATCACTGATTTCACTTTCGGAAAATACAATTTCATTGAATAAGCTATCAGTTGCAATTTCAATTTGATATTCGACAAAGTCGTTAGGATCGTTATCTGTTGAAGCTGTCCAAATAAATTCGGGTCTTGTAGGTAAATTTTCAGCATAATTTTGTGGAAACATCAATTCAAACGAACTTGGGAAGTTTTGGAAAGAAGTTGATGTATTTAGATAATAATCCCACTCACTTTGAGAAAATTCATCCCATTGGCGATAAATATAGCAAAAAATATCTTGTTTACCATCGCTATTATAATCGGCAATATTTATATACCTTAGACCTATAGCTCTTTCATGATAAAGCGGATAAGCTAAATGGCTTTCATCAAAGTATGATTCGGATTGATTATTTGTCCAAACCAAAATTGCTAATTCGGAATATTGTTCTTCATAGTAACTTCTTCCTGCAATTAGATCTTTATCTCCATCATTATCCAAATCTGCAAATCTTATCATCCTAATTCCATGAGCCCAGTTTGTGTTCGTATTCAAAATGTAAAGTTCATAATCTTGAAAATTATCAGAAATGTTCTTATAGATATAAAGCATTTCACTATATCCATCTACATGAACGATTAGTTCATAATTTCCATCATTATCCAAATCCTCATAGTAGAATGCTTTTGGTCTGGCTGGTAATTCAGGAAAATTGGTTGTTATAGTAAAATTTAAATTATTATTTGTAGCAATAAATATAAAACGGTTACTATAATTAAATTCGGTTCCGGCTAATAAATCTAAATCTCCATCATTATCTATATCGGTGAATTTAAAGCGAACAATATGTTCTTGATTCGGTAATAAAAGTTCTGAATTCCCAAAAGTATAATTTCCAAGATTTTCACTCCAATAAAGCCGGTTGTTTTCACCTTTGATGCAGATAAAATCAAGGTCATTATCCTGATCCAAATCAATGAAATCGTAACTTTTGGAATACTCAATTCCTATATTATTCAAAGGTTGAAGAGAAAAATCTGTTTCTCCATCAGAATTATTAAGCAAAACTTTATAATCTCCATCTGAAGGATAATCTTCAAACATAAGAATAATATCAGATTTTCCGTCAAAATTTATATCCCTTATCGTAATCCATCTCACAATATCTTCTGCATGATACAAAATCTTGACTTTGTCAAATTCAGCACCGTTTTTTCTAGACCAATAAATATTTTGTCCATTTACCATGAGTAAATCCAAATCAGAATCACAATCTATATCAAAAGATGTAACTATTGGTGATTGTGTAAAGCTAGGGTTAAAAATATGCTCATTCCCAAACAAACCGTTCACATTTTCACAAATACCCAAAAATCTATGATCAAAATTAAATTCCCCTCCGGAAAATGAAATTAAAATGTCAATATCGTTATCATTATCAAAATCAGCAAAATCAAAAAAAGAAACATAGCTGTCATTAACAAATGTGGATGTATAAATGCCAATATCAACAAATTCATAATTATTTTCAGAAATGTAGTCATAATAAAATAAATCGACATTTTTGATAAAGAAAATCTCGTAATCATCATCTGAATCTGAATTGACAATTTTCATTTGAGTAAATGGTTCAGGAATAAATAAAATCTCAAATTCCGAGAAAGAATCATCATTGTTTTCAATCCAGCCAAAATGTAATTCTTCATCATTAATTATTCCGGCAATATCAATATTGCCATCATTGTCAAAATCAATAATTTGAGCATTTTTCATTTCAGTAGAAAGAGTGTCAGTGATTACAAATAACGAATCTCCACCAACATTTTCCAAATAATTGAATCCATTGCAATTTGCAAACAAATCCAAATCTCCATCATTATCTTTATCATAAGATATTACAAGCGGAATACCATTTCCTGCAATTTGTGTTTGTGAAAAAGTTAAATTATTTGTATTCAAAAAAATATTAATTGTAGATTCTTCTTCTCCTCGTGCTAAAATAAAATCTGTTAAGCCATCGGAATTGTAGTCTCCAATATCAAAATTTTGCTTTACTTCTGTCTCAAATGATTGTATCAAATGCAAAACAAAACTATCGCAACTATCTATATTTTCAACTAAATATAACTTAGATTCCGAAGCAACTAAAAGATCCAAATCATCATCATCATCAAAATCAGCACATTTAATTTCTGTAACTTCACCCATATTCGCAGGAAGTTCAGCAATTACAATTTCTTCCTCAATACTATCATCAATTTGGCTATTCGTTCTAGGAAACCAAACAAGCTTATTATCAAGAGAAGCTGAAATTGCATCAGAAAATCCATTATTATCCAAATCACACGAAATAGTGAAATTGGGATTTGTAATATTAGGAAAGTCAACAATTTGTCGCTCGGCAAATGTGATAGAAAATAGTTGCGAACATAATAATAAAAATTGTATCCCCATAATTGTATTTAAGTAAATTCTTTTCATTTAATTCCTCCTTTCATTTAATTCCATAATATAAAAAAATTAATCGGGTGTAATGGGTGGCAGCTACCACGCCGATAGGCACGGATAGCTGTGTTACCGGTTAATAACAATGATTTTTCAGAAAACTATTCTATTAGAAAAGTTACATGTCCAGTCGCTCTTCAAAATGAATATTTTTATCAAAAAATAATTCTTTTGCAGTATTCATTGTCTGAAATGCTACCTCACACTGAATTTTATTAAACTTTAACATATCTCCATTATATTCATTAAAATTTCTTAATAGACATATAGAACAGTATTTCTTTGCTTCACAATTAACGCATTCTGAAAAGTCTTTTTGTTTTAACTTTCTAATATTATTTAAATGAAAAGAATTAGTCCAAATATCTAAAAGTTTATCATCACCAATATGCCCTAGTTTAAGGTTGTGCCATCCTGCACAAGGAATGACATTTCCTGAACTAGATATAGCAATTTTATTAAATCCAACACCACAAAGTGGCCGTTCGTTATCTTGTTGCTTTTCTTCAACAGAATAAGGTTTGTATTTCAGTAAAGATTGTGTGTATTTGCTGTTATAAATAAAAATATCATGTAATACTGTCTGAATTTCTTCTGAAGTCAATCTGAATTGAAGGTTGTCTGTACTATAATCGGATCTTGCCATAATAGTAAAATCTGTATCAACTTTAATATTGTTTTTTTGCCCAAATTGTAATACTTCTTTGTAAGATATGTAGTTGAGTTTTGTTAATGGACAGCTAATTCGAAGAGGAATATTATTTTTGATTAATGATTTAATAGCATTATAGGTTTTACTAAAAGAGCCCGCAATCTTTGTAATAGAATCATGGATTTTTGGTGTCATTGAATATAATGAGACTTGTATTTGGTTAACATTAATTCTTTTCAACGTTTCTAAAATTTCTGTATTTAATAATGTCAAATTGCTTAAGATAGTAATAGAAAAATCTTTTTCTCTCGCATACTCTAATATCTTAATAAAATCAGGATGAGACATTGGTTCGCCACCTGAAAAGGATACAGCAAGAGTTTGCATATCTCTTGCTTGATCTAGGATACCACAAATACTCTTATAAGTGAGTAATGTATTTCTATATTTTTGCGGAATATAACAATGCAAACAATGTTCATTACAAAATGTTGTTAATTCTATTTGAAGAGCAAAAACTGTAGGATTTGTAAAAAAATACTTATTTAAGAAAGTTTTAGTGCTTTCAAGTTTAGGACTTTTGGATCCAATCAATGACTTATTCGAGAAGTTATCAATATTTTCTTCATGGTTGGCTTCTTTTTTGTTAAGTTCATTCAAAGAATTAGCAGTCAATATAAAATAATTCCTCTCTAACTCCGATAGAAAATTTTTAAAATCAGCATAAACTTTCTTAAATGGAACATCGTTAAATTTATCTACAATTTTTTTTGTAACGGTAATTATTTCTTGTGGTTCTCTCAAGATTTGTTGTAAGAAGATACTTCCAATTTTATCATAAATTCTATCATTCTTTTTTTGTTGATTTACAATATATCCAAAATTATCAAAAATCCGAATGAAAGAATCATTTCTTAATTTAAACATCATTTTTATTTCTCCAAGTATGTTTGAATAATTTAAAACGGGAGAAGATTTTTCTTCTCCCATTTTTTTTAACTCCATCGCCATGTACTACAATCTTCATCAGGATCTTCACAAGACATCGAAGCAGTAGCGACTGTTTCTTGATCATCAAGACTTACTGCAATTACTTCAGGTGTTGAATATTCCATATTTTCCTCCTTTTGATTATTTAGCCGTAGCTATTAATATCTTTTTTATACCAATAATGAGTGGAGTGTGCCACGAATCTTCTTGCTTCACTACTTGCTTATTGTGGGCACGTGTGTTATAAGGCATTTTTCATCACAACTCACAGCCAATAGGGTCTCCATTAAACTGAATATTATTTTTCATTATTCTAAACTCTAAACCTTCTTTGAATTCTTTTGAATACTCTATACCTTTTGAATAAAAATCTGATAAATAGTGAATTTTTTGATTTTTGGAGCCAATCCAATTTCTTTCATAATCAAGGTTATTTATTTCAAATTCCCCATCAACAAGAATATCACAATTATCAAGTAATTTCTGAGACTCTTCAAATTCACCATTTTGAATTTCTTTTAAGGTATAACCTGAAAAAATCATTACTGATAAATTATTTTTTCTGCAATATTTAGCAATTTCGGATAAACCTTTTGCTTGTAAAAATGGCTCACCTCCGATAAATGTAATACCTTCAATCTCATAATTTATTACAGCTTTTTGAATTTCCTTAATAACATTATGAATGCTGATAATTTGATTTGATTTTAAATCTAACATTTCAGGATTGCAACATCCTTTGCATCTTTTCAAACATCCTTGAACCCAAATGGCAAATCTTTTACCAGGACCTTCAACTTCTGTGCAATTAATAATATTTGCTATATTTAGTTTTAACATAAATTATTTTAACTCAAATTCAAATAAAGTTTTGTTAGCAATTTGTGAGATGATTATTTTTCTACCTGGATAAAAAATTTCGCTGTTCTCAAAAATAAAATCTGCTAAAGGATCAATTATTTTAGGTTCAATAACATTAAGGATACCTCTACCTCCATGTTCTTTATTTACTTTTTTAATAAGTGCTCTTAAAGATTTCTCTTCATCATCAAAAGAAATTTCCATTTTATATTTTTCTTTAATAAACTCATATAAAGGTTTTAACTTTGCTTTTGTAATTTCAAACATGATATCTTCATTTTTTATATAATTAAAAACTACAATGTTGTCGCCAATCCTATTTAAAAGTTCAGGTCTACCTAATCCACCTTCAGAATCAGGTGCAGAAAAATGAGTATTTACTTTTTCGATAAAATAATTTTTTAGTTCATCATAATTCATATCAATTTTCTTTTTAATTTGCTGATTTACTGATGCTTCTGAAGTTGTTCCAATATTTGATGTGAAAATTATTATGCTTTCAGAAAATGATACTGTCTCGCCTTTACCATCTGTTAGCCTGCCATCTTCAAATATCTGGAGAAATTTATCCAAAATTTTGCCGTGAGCTTTCTCAATCTCATCAAACAAAATAATTGAAAAAGGCTTTTCCTTAACAGCATTGGTTAGTTGACCACCTCTCTCATAACCAACATAACCAGGAGGTGCACCAACAAGTCTTTGGTCACTATGCTCATGATTGTATTCAGACATATCAAAACGCAGACAAGCTTCTTCATCTCCAAAAAGAAATTCAGCTAAACTTTTTGCTAATTCAGTTTTGCCAACACCTGTTGGACCCACAAAAAATAAGATTCCTTTTGGTTTACTTTTTTTTGCTGAATGATGAATACCAGATAGTCCAGTAAAAGCACGAACAATAACATCTTTTACCTTTTCAATTGCTTCATCTTGTCCTTTTACTCTTTTCTTTAAAGTTTCTTGAATTGTCTTTAATTTTTCTTTTGATAAATCCTCCCAAGGACTGCTGGTTATTCCGTATTTAAATAAATTTATAAGTTTTTTAGGATTAAGAGAGTTTTGGTCTTTATCTTTATATTTTTTTGATAGTTTAACTAATTGTTTGATCTCTCTAATGCAAAATCCATCTAATGAATCAATAAAATCATCAATAACAATATTATCGTTCTCATTATTTTGGTTTAGCTCTTTATCAAATTTAAAATAGTTTAGGTACTTTTTTACGAAGAATGCTCTATCTTTTCTTTCAGGGAATGGAATTGAAATTGAAGTAATTAACGGATTGTTATTGATTAAAGAATATGGTAAACTGTTTTGACCATTGAATAAGAAAATAATTGAATTTGATTTTTTATCAATATTTGTAATATCTGTATCCGAATATCGAAGAATTTTATCTAAAATATTAAGCCATTTTCTTTCATCTTGAGGTAATGTGTTTGAATTATTAAAAATATATTGAGAGAAATCAATAATGAAGAGTTTATTTTTGTCACTTTCCTCAACAAAAGTGTGATAAATTAAAGGGAAAAAATCTTCTGGTTTATCATAAGATCTCTTTAATGATTGTGTGCCATTATAGCTATCATTTCCCATATCGTATTCATCATTATTAGCAGAGCTTGAATCTTCTTCTTTTTGAAAACTACTTTCTAATTCTTTAATGCCCTCTTTATCAGAAACACCACTGAATTGATCCCAATTAATAATTCTATCATAATATTTATTCCCAATACTTGATATTATGTTAATAATTGAATGATAGGAATCTTTCTGCGAATTATAATAAAGATCGTTTATATTGCCATTTAAGATAATTGCTTTTCTTATTTGAATTTCTCTTTCAAGGTTATCAATCCATTTTGGTTTATAAGTTTTCATATTCACCTTCCGTTTTCATTTGTATTTGATGATAGCATACTTTCTGCATCTTTGTAAATTCTATTTGGATTTTCCCAAGTTATTTGCTCATCCTTCAATTTTATACCGTAAATTTCATTTAATTGTTTTTTCATATCCTCAATATCTTTATTACAACTCATACCTTTATAATTATCGAATTCATAAGAAAACTTACCATCAAGTTTGATTTTGCAATTTGCTTTATTTCCAGATGGTTTTTTAGCAGATAAAATAACTATATTCTCTTTTGTATCAATTCTTGGTTTTGAGACAATAAAGCCTTGCTGATTAAGAATATTGTAAAGTGATTTTACTGTCTCTCGTCTAATTCTTTCATCTAAAATTACGTCCTCTGCTTTTTTTGAATTTTCCAAAACAACTTCTTCTATATCCGTTATATTTGTATTATCAATACTCTTCTTGGCTTGTTTCAGGTTTTTGAGAATTTTTTCTATTTCTTCACTGTTTTCTTTCTTTGATTTTTCAATTCTTTCGATTTGTATTTTGATTTTTTCTTTTACTGAATGTTTCTTGTTTATTACTTTTTTGCTATTTTTCCATTCTTTCGCCTTCTTTTTAGCTTCATTTAAAATAGTCTCAAACTCATTCTGTATTTTTTCAAAATCAGAATCCTGTGATTTTTTTAATTTCTCTTTTATGTCCCAGCTTAAATCAAAAGCAAAATCTCTAATAATAGGATCTGAAATAGAAGAAAGTAGTTTGTCTAATTGTTTGGTAATCTCAGTTGTCTTTAGCCGATTTTCAATTTGTTGCCTTGCTTGTCTTTTAATAGAAATTTCTTTTTCTTGTATTTCTACTTCGTGAGCTATACTTTTAAGACTATAAATATAATCCCCAACATTTTTAGAAATCTGATTTGCTCTTTCAATATCATTATTTACTTGTTCTCTAATTAAACTTAAATCAATTTTAAGCTGTTTCATTTCATCAGGAATTAAATCATAGTAACCACTTCTTCTGAATGCATTATACATTTCTGAATATTTTGCAAGATAATATTTAGTGTTTTCTTCAATTCTTTTTAGATATAATTCTCTTCTTCTTTTTCTCTCTAATTCATAAATCAGACTTGCATTTCGGCTCATATTACCCCCTTTTTCTTTTTGCTAAAAATTGTTTTAAAGACATAACTTTAATTTTCTCACCAAAAGCTTTATTTTGGAAATTTATATCCGATGTAATAATAATTGGATCGGAGTGTTTATATTTCAATGCAATAGAAAGAATCTGATTATCAGGATTTTTCTTATCATATGCGATGGGTAAAAGCGTAACATCAGATTCTTCAAATACAATATTGTTGTTACTTTTGTTGGTATTTATTGATTTTATTGCTTTTTGTGATTCTTGTTTTGAAATCTTAAATTTATCAAGTTCATCAATAACCTTTTTTGAGAGTAAAATGTAATCTCTTTTTTGGTTAAACAAATCCAATATGTCAGGTTTATCAATAAAAACATTTGTATCTAATAAGTAAACTTTTGAAAATTTCTGAGGAATATCATTTGTATATTTCCTCAAAATAGATTTAATAGTATTTATATTATCATTGATTTTAATTAATTTTGAATTATACGGAATCAATTCTTGTATAGAATTGAAATTATTAATCCATTGAGTCACTAATTTTGCTATTTTGCTAATTGAATCAGAATTTACCAAAGTTATCTTAATTGAATTTTCATCAATTAAATCAATAATACTTTCTTTTATATTTTCATTAAATTTGTTGAAGATTTTCACTAAATTCAGATCAGCTTGTTTCATCTTCTTTAATGCAATTTCAAAATTATTTTGATTTCTTAACTGATTATAAAAATTTTCTGTAAAGTAGGATCGTTCGTAAAGTGGGAAAACATTTTTTGATAAATCTGTTCTATTTTTGATGATATCTTTAAACTCACTTTTATTTATAATTTTGTAAATATCTGTAAGTTGTTCAAATGATTTGGGGCGTTGCAGTTTACTTATAACTAATTTATAAAAATTTTCAATTTCTTTTTCAATGTTTTTTAAATATTTATAATTAGTTGTATTAATAATATTTTCAAATAATTTATTATCAATAAATTTATAATTTTCTTTTATATGTAATTTTATTAATTCAACTAAAAACTCAGAGCATTGTGATTGCAATTTGATTCCTGTAAACAATGAAAACAATTTTTCATATTCTTTTAAAGTTTTCAACCTTTCTACTTTTTTTAATAATTGCAATACCAAATTAGTATTATTCATGAAATATTTTTTATACTTTATTAACAAATTTAATGGATGTTGAATTTCTGTAACAGATAGAATTTTCTTTTTATGAATTACATCAAAAAAGACTCTGTTTATTTCAGAGGTGCTTTGTATATTACTATTATCAAATTCATTAATTATTTCACTAAAATTAATTAATTGTTCAACTAACTTGAATTGATCTATATTTTCATCTTTAATGCTTTCCTCTACTTTATGCAAAATCTCATCCCATACACCTTGAGATTGTTTCCAAAAAAGTTTAATTAATACATAATTGATCTTGTTTTGATCATTAATAACTTTTTCAACTTTATCTTTAATACTATTGAATTTGTCAGTAAAATTATTATTCGAAATTTGGAAATATTGATTTGTAATTATATTATTGTTTCTATAGTGTAGTTCAAAATTAGCATTAAAAATATTATTATTCGTATTATCTAAATAAATGCAATTCGGAATAGGAATATCATCTGATAAGAATATAGAACCGCTAAAATTTTCAGGATTAAAATTAATTATATC